>ENA-OZFV01000786-OZFV01000786.1-human-gut-metagenome-genome-assembly--contig:-NODE-786-length-12539-cov-6.077299_pt1 | contig 12539 bp, 10 predicted proteins | sample MGYA00245110_ERZ653645 | MGnify/ENA primary metagenome ERZ653645 (study PRJEB26926, sample SAMN06165144) | human gut metagenome | biome: ENVO:00009003; feature: ENVO:2100002; material: ENVO:00002003... | reverse complement strand
CGTCTCGTGGGCTCGGAGATGTGTATAAGAGACAGTGTTTATTCTATGTTGCAAAGAAAAAGTATTGGCTTGCACTAAGTTTCTTATTGTCAATCTATATATATATAATAGGAGGATTTAGATTTAGAATTTTACTCTTATTTGTCGTTTTTTTTACATTTATTCATTTATACCCAAGGATAAAAAAAATAAATTGGAAGTTATGGATTCCAGTTGTTTGTATATTGTATATATCTATGGGAATAATGGAGAACTCCCGTAGGTATGGTAGCGGTTTGGATTTGGAAAAATTAACTCAAATGAAGAGTGAAGGCTTTACAAAACAAGAAGCAAAAGAGAATGAGTTGTTGTATTCATATTCAGCAAAAGTGATGAAAATCTATTCAGATAAGGATTTGATCTTGTTTGAACCTCTATTAACCGCAGTGACAATGCCAATACCACGAGCATTGTTCCCGTGGAAACCAGATGGGCAGTATCAAAGAGATGCTAACATTGCTGTATATGGAGGAACTGATAGAGGCTTTGCTTTTTTTAATTTTACGGAAGCTTTCATTTCATTTGGATGGATTGGAGTTGTTCTTTACGGGTTGTTTTTTGGGTGGCTTTCAAAAATATTTTGGAGCAACTATCGGAACAATAAATCCTCAATAGGGGCTGTTTTATTATTGGGTACGTATAATGGTATACTTTTTATATTTTTCTCTAGAGGATATTTAGCACAGAATCTAACGCATTATATGTATTATGTGCCAATCTGTTTTTGGATAGCTAGATTTCTTAACAAAATTAAAATAAAGTCTTTCAGAAATGAACGTTAAAGTAATTACGCGCCATGCACCATGTAATTATGGCTCTTTATTGCAGTCAATAGCAACCATTAGAATATTTAGAAAATTAAATTATGATTGTGAGATTGTAGATTATATTCGTGAAGACGAAAGGGGATTGAAACAAAATTTGTGCTATTTGAAAAATAACAGATTTTGGAATTCAAATCTATTTACTCGTATCTTGTTTGTTCTGTTAAGATTACCAGAAGAATTGATAGCAGAATACAGATTTAACAAGTTGAGAAAAGAAAATTTGAGTTTAACCCCACGATATAGTACTCTTCAAGAATTGAAGTCTGTGTCTGCCGATATATTTTGTACAGGTAGTGACCAGGTCTGGGGAAATGTTGTAACAGGTACATATGATCCGGCATACTTTTTATCTTTCGTTAAAGATGGTCAGAAAAAAATTGCTTTTTCGGCGAGTTTTGGGCGTACCGATTTTGATACACATGTATTGGAAGAATATGAGAAATTGCTATCTTCTTATTCTGGTATAACAGTCCGAGAGAGTCAAGCCGTAGAGTTATTGAATAGAATGAATATTCATTGCGATGGCCATGTACTTGATCCAACTTTATTCTTAGATAAGGATGAGTGGTTGTCGCTTATACCGACCAAAGAAATAAAGGGTGATTTTGTATTAATCTATCAAGTGCATAATGACAGAGAAATCAATGAATACGCCAAGCGCTTCGCCCAAAAGCATAAATTGAAACTTGTAAGAATTGCACCGTATTTTCATCATATTACAAGAGGCGGTAGATTTGTCTATTTGCCCAACATCTCTGTGTTCCTTTCTTATTTTAAACATTGTAAATACTTGATAACCGATTCATTCCACGGGACTTCTTTTGCGTTAAACTTTAACAAGCAATTTCAGGTAATACTTTGTAAGGACAATACCGGTAGCCGTATTTTAAGTGTTTTGAAATTGACTGGGTTGGAAAATAGGTTAACACATGATTTAAGTGATTTAGACACAATTTATGGAGATACGATAGATTATGATCGTGTGAATGCCATTATAGCTCGTGAGAGAGAGGAATCATATAAAATTTTAAAAAGTATATTATAACTCCTATTATGAAGAATATTTCTCATACACATAATTGCTATGGTTGTGGCGTGTGTAGTATGGCTTGTGGAAAGAATATTATAAGGATGAAGTTGAATCCGGATGGATTTTATGAACCTTATATAACAGATGAAAATTTATGCGTAAATTGTGGATTATGCCTTGATGTTTGTGCGTTTAATAAAAATGAACTGGCATCACAGCCTCAGCTGACAATGGCTTATGGAGGGTGGAGCTTAGATGAAAATGTTAGGAGAACCTGTTCTTCCGGTGGGGTGGGATTTGAAGTTGCAAAATATCTTTTATCGGAAGGGTATAAGATAATTGCAGTAAGATATAATATAGATAAAAAGCGGGCTGAGCATTTTATCGCTTCTTCAATCGATGAACTCTTGGAGAGTAAAGGAAGTAAGTATATACAAAGTTATACGCTAGATGCTTTTGAACAAATTTCACGAAAAGAAAAATACCTTTTTATTGGCACGCCCTGTCAAGTGGATTCATTCAGGCATTATATTCGTAAATTTCGTATAGAGAATAATTTTATTTTGATGGATTTCTTTTGTCATGGTGTACCTTCATATTGGCTTTGGGCTAAATACTTGAAGACTATAGAAGGAAAAATTGTTGATATTTCAGAAGTTCATTGGCGGAGTAAAACACATGGTTGGTATGATAGCTGGGCAATGAAAATTGTAGGCAAAAGTTATGATAGGAACAACATTGTGAAAGTAGAAAGGCGTGCTACAGAAGGTGATTTATTCTATAAATTCTTCTTGGGTGATCTTTGTTTGGGTAGTGCATGTTATGATCAATGCAAGTATAAAGGCCTAAAGTCTTCCGCGGATATACGATTAGGGGATTTGTGGGGTAGTGCTTATCAAAATAATGCAGAAGGAGTAAGTGCTGTCGTGGTTTTAACAAAGAAGGGACAGGAAATAATAGAAAAGTGTTCTATAACCAAGGAAAGGCATGCTCCAAAGGTTGTTATGGAAGGCCAAATGAAGAAATGTCCAAATCGCCCAGACATTTTTTCATATGTTCAAAGTTCATTAAAGGATGAGAATATAAGTTTAGAGGATATAGCACCTAAAGTGATAAATTTCTTGAAGTACGAAAGAATAAAGAGGTTGCTGAAAAATCCGATAGCATTAATAAAAAAGATATATAAAAGATATATTTAACAATGAAAATTCTCATCAACTGTTCAAACCTAAAAGCGGGGGGTGGTATACAAGTGGCAGATTCAATATGTCGCAATTTGAACCAGTTTCCACATTTGGATTTTCTTGTTGTGTTGTCTGAGCACCTGTGTTATTTAACTGCAGAAATCGATGCTTTCCAAAATGTAAAGGTTATTAAATATAACTCAAACAATGGGATAAAAGTTTTAATGACAGGTCGAGACGAAATGTTGGACAATCTGGTTTCCCAGCATCATATAGATATTGTATTTTCTGTTTTTGGGCCTATTACATGGACACCCCGTTGTCCACATTTCTGTGGATTTGCAAGGCCACATTTGGTGTTGGAAAATAGTCCATATTATACAAGAATGGGATTTCTCCAGCGACAAATCAGCTATTTACAAAATAGAATCTTAACTTTTTTCTTTTGTCGAGGAGTTAGTGCATTTTTTACAGAGAACCAATATATTACAGATAAGTGGAAAAAGAAATCCAAAAAGCCAGTTTACACGGTGACCAATTATTATAATCAGGTCTATGACAATCCCGATGAATGGAAGGAATGTCGTATCCCCCCATATGACGGGCTGACACTTTTATGCATAACAGCTAAGTATCCACATAAAAATTTAGAAATAGCAATTGACATACTGAATATACTGAAGGCGAAAAAATCGACTCTTAATATACGGTTTGTGTTCACTATTAATGAGCATGAATATCCTGCTTTACCAGAACAATTGCAATCGCACTTCCTATTTTTGGGGAAAAAGGCAGTAAATGAGTGTCCTTCGCTATATCGGCAGGCCGACATCATGTTCCAGCCAACGCTATTGGAGTGCTTTACGGCCACTTACCCGGAGGCCATGAAAATGGAAGTGCCTATTCTAACTACAGATCTGGAGTTTGCCCGCGGCTTGTGCGGGGATGCTGCATTGTATTATTCTCCGTTGTCGGCGGAGGACGCTGTATGTAAAATTGAACAACTGGCCACAGACTCCGCTTTGCGTGTCAGGTTGGTCGCCGCAGGAAAAGAACAGTTGCGGCGATACGACAATTATCAGCAACGTGTAGAAAAATTGATATATCTATTGGAAAACTTGTAAACATAACTTTATAGTATTATGTCAGTATTCAAAGACAAAGTCCTGTTGATTACAGGCGGTACCGGTTCATTTGGAAATGCCGTGCTTCGTCGCTTTTTGGACAGCGATATTAAGGAAATCCGTATTTTCTCCCGTGATGAGAAAAAGCAGGACGACATGCGTCATGCCTTGCAGAATCCGAAGGTGAAATATTACATCGGCAACGTGCGCAACCGCGAATCGGTGGATGTGGCCATGCGGGGTGTGGACTACGTATTTGCCGCTGCGGCGCTGAAGCAGGTGCCTTCGTGCGAGTTTTTCCCGATGGAGGCCACGATGACCAATGTGATTGGTACCAACAACGTATTGCTGTCGGCCATTGCCCACGGGGTGAAGAACGTGGTGGTGCTCTCTACGGACAAGGCGGCTTATCCCATCAATGCGATGGGCATTTCCAAGGCGCTGATGGAGAAGGTGGCCATCGCCAAGGGACGTGAACTGGGCGAGAATGCTGCCACCACCATCTGCTGTACGCGCTATGGTAACGTGATGGCCAGCCGCGGATCGGTGATTCCGCTCTGGGTGGAACAGATGGAACAGGGCAAGCCCATCACCATTACCGACCCGAACATGACGCGCTTCATGATGACGCTGGACGATGCGGTGGACCTCGTTATCTATGCCTTCACGCACGGCAAGAACGGTGACCTCTTTGTGCAGAAGGCACCGGCCGCTACGCTGGAAACACTGGCGGAAGCGCTGAAACAGACCTATGCGAAGATTGACCCGAAATATGCCGAAACGGAGGTGAAGGTAATCGGTACGCGCCACGGCGAAAAACTGTATGAAACGCTGGTGACCCGTGAGGAAATGGCCAAAGCCGAGGATATGGGCAATTATTACCGCATTCCCTGTGATACCCGTGACCTGAACTATGACAAGTTCTTTACCGACGGTAACGAGGAGGTGGCCAAGATTGAGGATTACCACAGCCACAACACCCGCCGTCTGGACGTGGAAGGCATGAAGGAGCTGCTGCTGAAACTGCGCTTCATCCGTGAAGACCTGGGACTGCAGCCGCGCGCCAAGGCCAGAGACATCCGCAGTGAATAGCAACGCACGGCCGGAGAGGGGAGAGCGGCGGCTCTGCCGCTGCTCCTGCTTCCAGGCTTGCTGACAAATATATTCTGGCAGAAAAAAACTTATCCTTATGAAACTGAATCAGGAACTGCTCGACGGGCTGGTGGCACAGGCCAAGGAAAGCCCGCGGCTGAGAGCTCACTATAACCTGCACGAAACGCTGGACGCCAAGGCTCAGCGCCTTTTCATTGCACTGGAACCGGGCACGGTGTTGCCCATACACCGGCATCGCGCCACACAGGAGACACAAATTGTCATCAAGGGCCGCATCCGCGTCTTCTTCTATCATCCGGACAAGACGGTGAAGGAGAGCTTTGACGTGGCCTGCGGAACCGACACCTTCGGTGTGCAGATACCCAAGGGGGAATGGCACAATCTGGAAGTATTGGAACCCGACACGGTGATTCTGGAAGTGAAGGACGGTCCTTACATCCCGTCGGCACCGGAAGATTTGTTGTAATGCCTTTTCCGGTGCCGCACGACGTGGAGCCGGGAGGGAAATTTCCCTGAATTTCACAACCTATAAAAACAGCTAACTATCATGAATATTCTTGTAACTGGGGCACGCGGATTTGTAGGCCGCAACCTCGTTTCACAATTGCACAATATCGCCGAAGGAAAGGCCAAATGGTATGCTGTGCCGGCGGAAGGACTGCGCGTGATGGAATATGACATCGACAGCGACCCCGCCGACCTGGACACCTATTGCCGGGAGGCCGATTTCGTATTCAATCTGGCTGGTGTGAACCGGCCGAAGGACCCGAAGGAATTCATGTCGGGCAACTTCGGTTTTGCCTCCACCCTGCTGGACACGCTGAAAAAGCACGGCAACACCTGCCCCGTCATGATCAGTTCTTCCATACAGGCGGAACTGGACAACCCCTATGGGGAGAGCAAGCGGGCCGGCGAACAGCTGATGAAGGACTATGCTGCCGAAACCGGTGCCAAAGTGCTCATTTACCGATTTCCGAACCTGTTCGGAAAATGGTGCCGCCCGAATTACAACAGTGCGGTGGCCACTTTCTGCAACAACATTGCCAACGGACTGCCCATTCAGGTGAACGACCCGTCGGTGGTGATGCATCTGTGCTACATTGACGACGTGGTGGACGAACTGATTGCCGCGCTGACCAATGATGAGCACACCGAGGGGGGCTTCTGCCATGTGCCGACGGTGTATGAAGTGAAACTGGGGGAAATCGTGGAACTGCTCTACCGTTACAAGGAAATGCCGCAGACGCTGGAAGTGCCGCAACTGGACAACGGCTTTGAGCGGGCGCTCTACGCCACCTACCTGTCCTATCTGCCGAAAGAAAAGTTTGCCTATCGCCCGAAGATGAATGTGGACGACCGTGGCAGCTTTACGGAGATTCTCCGTACCGCCTCCAGCGGACAGGTGGCGGTGAACATTTCGAAGCCGGGCATCACCAAGGGACAGCACTGGCACCACACCAAGGTGGAGAAGTTTGTGGTGGTCAGCGGACACGGACTTATCCAGCAACGGCGGGTGGGTACCGACGAAGTCATCAATTTTGAGGTGAACGGCGAGGAAATGACGGTGGTGGAAACGATTCCCGGCTATACGCACAACATCATCAACCTGTCGGAAACCGAAAATCTGGTGACGCTGATCTGGTGTAACGAATGCTTTGACCCCAACCGGCCGGACACGTATTTTGAAAAAGTTGTTCCTAATAAATAATTTGTAATGGTAAGCAGTGCTAATTATCGGTTTGATTTAGATATCTTGAAGGGATTCTGCATATTAGCGGTTTTCTTTTATCATGTCGGTTGGTTGCAAACCGGCTATTTGGGCGTTGATGTGTTTTTTGTAATTAATGGCTTTTTGATTGTACCGAATCTTTTATTACAAACTCGAAATCGTGATTTCTCTTATCTTGAGTATGTCATGAAGCGGGTAATGAGATTATGGCCATTGACCTTACTTGCTTCTGCATTGGTCTTGTTAATAGGAATTTGGGGTATGCTGCCTGATGATTTTGAGAATCTTTCTCAGGCAGTTATTGCTTCTAATTTGTTTTCAGAAAATATTCTTTCCGCAATAACTACCAGAAACTATTGGGATGCAGTAAATGAGTATAAGCCTCTTATGCACTTCTGGTATATTGGAATTTTAGTGGAATTCTATGTTTTGTTTCCTGCACTTTTGTTGTTGGTGAGAAAAGTAAGCGAATTCCTTAAAAAAGAATATTTAGAATTTGCTTTGTACTTTGTGTGGGGGATATGTATAATGTCTTTGATTTTATATTTTATTCCACAAATTCCTACTGGCGACAAATTTTATTATCTTCCTTTTCGGTTATTTGAAATTTTAAGTGGTGGATTGGTGGGGTATTATATAAAATCGGGTAAAGTTGCTTTATTTGATAAAAAGGTTTCGTCAGCGATGTTCGTTGTCTTGATTGTATTATTGTGCAGCTCGTTATATATCCCGCAAAGTACAGGGGAACTTCAACCAGTTTCCGGACTTTTGGAGACGAAGCCAATCATACCGCAACAGGTAATGCTTGTATTGATTGTTTTTTGCAGTCTAGTATATTTATGTTCGAGACAACTGTATTCACAAGGAATCCAGAATATTCCCACTAAAATTGTGGCGTTTTGGGGGAAAATGAGTTTTAGCATATTTGTTTGGCATCAGATATTATTGGCATTTTACCGGTATTTCTTCGATGACAAAATGAATATATTGCCAGTCCTTACTATCTTTGTCACAGTTTTATTATTATCTGTGCTGACTTATTGGGGTGTCGAACAGAAGATAAAGGCGAACTGGAGAAATTTTTCTTATTCTATAGTTCTTCTTTTTTTAATATCAGTTCCCGCAGGCTGGGTTTATTTGAATGCAGGGGTAATTCGGGATGTTCCTGAGCTGGAAGTAACAAAACAGAAGAAGCATCGGGGCATGTTTGCAGAATATTGCGATCGAGTATATGCTTATGATAAAGATTTTTCGGATAATACCAAATTAAAGGTATTAGTAGAGGGAGTTAGCTTTGGACGTGATTTCGCAAATATTTTATTAGAGTCTCGGATGAAAGACTCAATTGAGATATCTTATATATTTGAACATGATCCCCAATATAGTAAACGGTATCAGGAGTGCGATTACCTATTTACTTTTTCGAGGAAAAAGGATGTACCCAAATATGTTTGGGAGAATCTAAATCCTAAAGCAAAAGTCTTGGGAATAGGTACAAAGAACTTCGGAACTTGTAACGGTATAATATACCAAAAAAGAAATACAGCAACTTATTTCAATCAGACAGTAGCAATTAATTCTTCGTTTTATGAATTGAATGAATTATGGAGAAAAGAGTGGGGAGATAGTAATTATGTTGACTATATTAAATTATCTACCGCAGATGATGGAAGGATAAGAGTGTTTACTGACGATCATAAATTTATAAGTCAAGATTGTAGGCATTTAACACCTGCTGGAGCCAGGTGGTTTGCCCAAAAAATAGATTGGAACATAATTTTTTAATAACATGAAAGACATTTTCAATGTGAAGTTTCAGGACAATGGTAAACTGAAACTCCTGATTATCGTAGGTACCCGGCCGGAAATCATCCGTCTGGCTGCCGTCATCAACAAGTGCCGCAAATATTTTGACTGTCTGCTGGCGCATACCGGGCAGAATTATGACTATAACCTGAATGGCGTATTCTTCCACGACCTGAAGTTGAAGGACCCCGAAGTGTACATGGATGCCGTGGGCGATGACCTGGGCAGCACGATGGGCAACATTCTGAACGCTTCGTATAAGCTGATGGTGCAGACGAAGCCGGACGCGGTGCTGGTGCTGGGAGACACGAATTCCTGTCTGAGCGTCATTTCCGCCAAGCGGCTGCATATCCCCATCTTCCACATGGAAGCAGGAAACCGCTGCTTTGACGAATGCCTGCCCGAAGAAACGAACCGCCGCATTGTGGACATCATTTCCGATGTGAACCTCTGCTATTCGGAACATGCCCGCCGCTATCTGAATGCCAGCAGCGTGGCCCCGCAGCGTACGTATGTGACCGGCTCGCCCATGGCAGAAGTGCTGCACGAAAATCTGGCTGACATAGAAGCCAGCGACGTGCACAGCCGACTGGGACTGGAGAAAGGACGTTACATCCTGCTGTCGGCTCACCGTGAAGAAAACATCGACACGGAGAAGAATTTCCTGAGCCTGTTCCGCGCCATCAACGCACTGGCGGAAAAATATGACATGCCTATCCTTTACAGCTGTCATCCGCGTTCGCGGAAACGTCTGGAGCAAAGCGGTTTCCAGCTGGACCGTCGCGTCATCCAGCATGAGCCGCTCGGATTTCACGACTATAACTGTTTGCAGATGAATGCGTATGCCGTAGTCAGTGACAGCGGAACCTTACCCGAAGAAAGCAGCTTCTTCACGAGTGTGGGCCATCCATTCCCTGCCGTTTGCATCCGTACTTCGACGGAACGGCCGGAGGCCATGGACAAAGGTTGCTTTGTGCTGGCCGGCATTGACGAGCGCTCGCTGTTGCAGGCTGTGGTAACGGCAGTGGAAATGAATGCCAACGGTGACCACGGCATGCCTGTGCCCAACTACACCGACGAAATTGTCAGCACCAAGGTAGTGAAGCTCATTCAGAGCTATACCGGCGTGGTGAACAAGATGGTTTGGCGCAAGGATGTATAGGAACACAGGGTATCCGGCGGAAAGATGTTCCGCCGGATGCTTTCTGCTCTTCCCGGCAGGATTTACCCTTAATGCCTGATTGACGAAACTGACACACATATATTATATATTCTACGGATGAAATTACTATTGGTATCCCCTCATTTTTTCCCTGAGAACTTCAAGTGTAACGACCTTGCATTTGAACTGGCCGCTAAAGGACATGATGTCACCGTATTGTCGGACATACCCAATTATCCGCAAGGCAAATACTTCAAAGGTTATTCGCTGTTTCGCCGCCGTAAGGAAGTGGTGAACGGGGTTACGGTGTATCGGGCCATCGTCATTCCGCGTGGAAAGGCCACGGCTGTGCGGCTGGCTTTCAATTATGCGAGTTTTGTATTGTTTGCTTCAGTCATTGCCCTTTATCTGGCGTTTTTCAAGAAATTTGATGCGGTCATTGTGCATGAAACTTCTCCGATAACGGTTGGCATACCGGCCTGTATCGTGAAAAAGATACAGCGGATTCCGATGCTGTTCTGGGTGCTGGATTTGTGGCCTGAAAGTCTTTCGGCAGCAGGCGGCATAGAGAATAAGCAGGTGATAGGCTTTTTCACGTGGCTGACGAAACGGATCTATCATAACTCCGACAAGATTCTCATCAGTTCGAAGGGATTTGAGCAGTCCATCAGGGAAAAGGGACCTTTTGCCGATAAAATCCATTATTACCCGAATTGGGCGGACCGTGCGCTTGGAGAGAAAAAGGAATATACATTGCCGGAAATGCCCGAAGGATTTATTGTCATGTTTGCCGGAAACATTGGCGAGGCACAGGATTTTGACCACCTGATGGAGGCAGCTCGCCTTTTGAAGGAGGAGACGGGCATACACTTTGTCCTGGTGGGCGACGGCAGGAAACGCCCCTGGGTGGAGGATTTCATTGCCCGCCATTCGCTGGAGAAAACAGTGCATTGGGTCGGAAGGCATCCGCTGGAGGCAATGCCGGTCTTTTTTGCCCGTGCCAATGCGATGATTGTTTCGCTCAAGGACCAATTGATATTCAACTTGACAGCACCGGCAAAAATACAGGCTTATATGTCGGCCGGAAAGCCCATCGTCATGATGCAGAACGGCGAGGGACCGCGCATCATCCGGGAGGCGGACTGCGGCTATGCCGTGCCCGCCGGTGATGCAGCGGGCTTCGCTGAACTGATACGGAAAATGGCGCAAATGTCGGCAGAGGAACTGGAGCGTATGGGGGCTTCGGGAAAGGCTTATTGTCAGGAGCATTTCCAACTGGACAAGAGTATAGACCAAATGTGCCAATGGCTGGATGAAGTGGCAGGACGAAAGTGAACGGTGGCTGCTGGAACTGGTGCGGGCTGGCATGGACGGCCGACCGCCGCAGCTGAGGGAAAGCCTGACGGGCGAGGCGGGGAGAAAAGTATACCGCAGGGCCCTTCAGCAGGCTGTGACCGGCGTGGCCTATGACGGCATGACACTGCTGCCGCCGGCACAACGGCCTGACCGGCAGCTGCTGCTGGAATGGTATGGGCGGACTCAGTTGCTGGAACAGGAGAACTTGCGGCAACGGCAGATGCTGGCCCAATTGCTGAAGGCTTATCGCACGGAAGGCTGTGAGCCGGTGCTGCTGAAAGGAATGGGGCTGGGACATTACTACCCGAACCCCTTGCGGCGGCAGCCGGGAGACATCGACCTTTATTTTCCTGAACAATATGAAGCGGCCAACCGGCTGGCTGCCACGTGGCCGGGGGTGACCTTTCACCCGGAAACCGCCTATCACCGGTCATTCACCTGGCAGGGAGTGGAAGTGGAGCATCATCGCATCTTCGTGGATTTTTATCATCCGCGCAACCGCAAGGAATGGGCCGGACTGGCAGAGCGGCTGCAGCCGGACAGGGGGCAGCTGCTGGAACTGGAAGAAGGTATCCAAGTAAAGATGCTGTCTCCACAGGTGAATGTGCTGTATGTGTTCCTGCATCTGCTGCATCATTTCCTGCAAACGGGAGTAGGGTTGCGGCAGGTCTGCGACTGGGTGTGCTTGTGGCGGTCGGTGGGGGCACAGGTGGACCGGGAACTGTTCTGCACGTGTCTGGACCGGCTGCGCTTGCGGCGGGCAGCGACGGCACTGGCTTATGTGGCGGTGACATATCTGGGCTTGCCGGCGACCTGTATTCCGCTCGACATCTGCGGCAAACAGGCGCAGCGTGACGGCGAAAAAATGCTGCGCGACCTGCTGGACGGCGGAAACTTCGGGATGCCCGGCGGCCGGTTGCAGGGGTTTGTGCGTAACCGGCACTGGAAGAATCTGCCATGTTATGGCCGGGCATTATGGCGGCAAGCACGTTTGTACGGGTTTTGCCCACGGGAGGTGCGGGCATATCCGTTAATGTGGGTTAAGTCCAAAATCCGGAAGAACGCATAGAGGGGTACGAGGCGTGACGCGGTAGGTTCCGCGGTGCAGAAGGTTGGGACGTACCGGCAGGTGCGTCCGACATGTCAACCGGCCGGAGGATGCTACTACA
>ENA-OZFV01000784-OZFV01000784.1-human-gut-metagenome-genome-assembly--contig:-NODE-784-length-12546-cov-8.931951_pt1 | contig 12546 bp, 4 predicted proteins | sample MGYA00245110_ERZ653645 | MGnify/ENA primary metagenome ERZ653645 (study PRJEB26926, sample SAMN06165144) | human gut metagenome | biome: ENVO:00009003; feature: ENVO:2100002; material: ENVO:00002003... | reverse complement strand
AACGTCCCGCCCCCTCACGCCCACAGGACCCGGACTGCCGAAGAATGGCACAGCGCCTGGACAGCCTGATGAGTGACCCGTGGCTGGAAACCTCCCAACTGGGACTCTATGTGTTCGACCTGACGGCCAACGCTCCGGTATTCGAAAAAGGTGCCCGCCAGCGCATGCGCCCGGCCTCCACCATGAAAATCGTCACAGCCACCGTGGCTCTGGCACAACTGGGCACGGAATATCAGTATGCCACCCGCCTCTATATCGACGGCACGCAGCAGGGCAATACGCTCAAGGGAAACCTCTATGTCAAAGCCGGCTTCGACCCCCTCCTCGGCTACAACGACCTGAATGCCTTTGCCGATATCCTCGCAGCCAAAGGCATCCGCCGCATTCAGGGCAAACTCATTCTCGACACAAGCATAAAAGACGGGAAAGAATTCGGGTGGGGCTGGTGCTGGGACGATGACAACCCGTCGCTCTCACCGCTCCTCTACAACGGGAAACCCGATTTCAGCCCCAACTTTCTCCAGGCATTGAGCCGGAAAGGCATCACCCTGACCGGCAATACGGCAGAAGGGCGCGTACCTTCCTCAGCACAAGCCGTTGCCGTATGCCAACGCCCCATAGCCGACGTGCTCCGTCCCATGATGAAGCAAAGCGACAATCTCGATGCCGAATCCATGTTCTACCAGATTGCGGCACAAACCGGAGTGCCCGGTGCCGGCCGCCGGCAAGCCTCCGAATGCATCCGCCTCTTCATCAACGGCCAGCTGGCACTCCCGGCCGACAACTACCTCATAGCCGACGGCAGCGGACTGTCACTCTACAACTACGTCACGCCCGAACTGCTCGTCGGCATGCTGCGCTATGCCTACGCCCATCCCGGCATCTACCGCAGCCTGCTCTCCTCGCTGCCCGTAGCCGGACGTGACGGAACACTGAAAAACCGGTTGCACAACACGGCCGCACAAGGCAACATCGCTGCAAAAACCGGCACCGTAACAGGCATCTGCTCGCTGGCCGGTTATGCCACCGCCGCCAACGGCCACCGGCTCTGCTTCGCCATCATCAACCAGGGACAAGCCAAAGCCTCGCAGGCCCGCCTGTTTCAGGACAAGGTATGCCGGCTGATGACTGAATGAACCATCCGCCTGCGGAACAGGCTGCACATTGTCCGCCACGCCGGCATCCTTGCGCCCTTATCCGGATTCCGGCGTCATTGGATTTTCGCTTCACACAGACTGAAAAAAACACTCAGTACTTTAGAAAAAACTGTCAGTACTTTAGAAAAAACACTCAGTACTTTTGTTTTTCCTGTCAGTACTTTAGAAATACGGTCCTTGCTTTTGAGATAATCGGGAAGCAAGGACCGCCTTTTTTCTGTAGCCGTCCGATGCGGGAAAGGCATCGGACGGCCATCTGGAAAAAGAAGATTTTCCAATCTGTCCCGCTGAAATAAAAGTTTCTGCCACGACATTCATTTTTTTACTTTTTCATCAGCAACACAAGCATAATCTACTTTTTGACAAAAAAAAGGAAAAGAAAGCATAACCATATAAAAAAGAAAACTTATATTTGCAAACAAGCAGCCCAAGGCCAAAGGCAATCCACACAGACCGTAAAGTGGGTTGACGGCACAGGTTGTCTTACCCATAATCTCCTTGAAAAACGCACCTGCCTGCATTTCTTTGCCGGGCTATCTGGAAAGTAGTTACCTGTCTGGGGCATGTCCCCTTTCCACACCTTTAAGTCCACCGTTTTCCACCGACGGCATCCATCCATAACAACGGCTACATATCCACATTTATCCATTTATTAATACTTACAGTTATGAGAACAAAAAGTTTTTTATTGTTGCTCCTGTATGTATTCTTTTTCCTCAACGGAAAAATGACCGCACAGGACAACGATGTGTTGCAGCACATCCGTCTGATGACTTACAACATTCACAACGGTACCGGTACGGACAACACCAAAAGCTATCAGCGCATTGCCGATGTCATCTCGCAAGCGCAGGCCGATGTCGTAGCCGTGCAGGAGGTGGACAGCGTAACTGAACGCAGCGAGCAGACCGACGTTCTGCTCGAACTGGCCACCCTCACAGGCATGCACCACACCTACGCCCCGGCCATTACCTTGGATGGCGGTAAATATGGTATCGGAATCCTGAGCCGTGAAGAGCCGGCAGGTTTCCATTATGTGCCGCTCCCCGGCCGTGAGGAAGCACGCGTCATGCTCCTCGTCGAATTCAGCAACTACGTATTCTGCAACGCCCACATTTCGCTGACTGCCGCCGACCAGCTGCTCAGTCTTCCGATTATCAAGGAGGAAGTTGCAAAGTTTACGGACAAACCGGTATTTTTCGCCGGCGATTTCAATGCGGAGCCAGACTCCCCCTTCATTCAAGGGCTGACCGAGGACTTCAAGATACTCACCAACACCAAATGGCTTACCAGTCCGGCCAACTATCCCCAGAGCACCATCGATTACATTACGATTGCCAATAAGGACAGCCAAAACTACACTACCGTTTCCTCGCGAACCATCAGCACACAGGCCTCCGACCATCTGCCCGTTGTCGCAGACATTGCCCACAAGGACTACAAGGTGCCCGGCTTCGACCGTCTGCTGATGACCTTCGAGGAATACTACAAGGAGAACACTATCATAAGCCCCGAGAACTATGCCGTCGGCACCAATCCCGGCTGCATCTCACAGGAACTCTACGATGCCATGCTGGCTGCCTACAACGAAGCCGTCGACTTCACCGGACGCCCCGGCCTCGATGACAGCGAATACAACCGCGCAGCCGACAACATCATCAAAAGCTTCGAACGTTACGACAAGGAAAGAGTCAAACTGGTTCCAGGCTATTATCTCATTGTCAGCCAGCGCTCCCAGGACGCCATGTATGACAAAGGCAGCGTAGCCTACACCACTCTGGGCATGGCCAAACCCGAAAACTGGTCACCGGAAACAGCCAAATACATCTGGGAAGTTCAGGCCGCAGCAGACAACCGTTTCTACCTCAAGAACGTAGGAACCAAACGCTATTTGGGCCCCACCGACGGCAACCGCCATTATCTGACATCAGAAGACCCGCAATATTCCTACGTGATGCCCAATTTCAAGAGTGACATGTTCCTCATCAAGGACCCCAACCACTACACCCACTGCCAGGCCGATGCTGTTGTAGTATGGTGGGATGACGCGACGCATGAGGGCAACCACTGGAAATTTGACATTGTTGCCCCCATCGTAGTAGACACCCTCCAGGAGAAGATTGACCAGAAACTCCTCAACGACCGTCTGAGCAGCATCCACAGGAATGCACAAAAATACCTTAATGAATGGAAATACAAGAACGGCATCACCTTCGACGGCGGTTTCACTCCTTCAGAACGCGGACTCGTTACGAAAATAGATTCGTCCAACTCTATCCAGAAGGGCGAAGGAAGTCCGGCCTACCTCTTTGACAACAAACTCGATACCTATTTCCATACCATTTGGTCGGAATCGGGAAATCCCGACGACTACGACTGGATTCAGGTAGACTTGAGCAAGGAACTCCAGGAGGTATACATCAAGTTTGCCTACCGCCACAACAACATGAACGGACGTCCGACGCATTACTTCATCGTGGCTGCGGACGACGATGACCTCGATGCACCCATTTGGGGCGACACCCTGTTGAGCGAAAACATTGTCTGTGACTACGACACCCCGTATCCCGGTGGCATACAGGAGAACAGCACTTACCTGCGTAAAGTAACCTTGAAACGTCCGGCCCGCTATATTCGTTTCGTAGTGGACCAGACAGCAGCTGGCGGAAAAACCCCCAACGGAAAGGGCCCGTACTGGCACTTGGGTGAACTGCGTTTCTTCGACCCCGCCGACTGTGTGGAAAATCCGCGTCTGGCCATGATTCCCGAAACCGTAAGAAAGGCGCTGGACGATGCCATGACACGTGCTACGGCCGAACTGGAAGCCGGAACAGCCACAGCTGCCACCTGCGACGAACTGGAAGCGGCTCTGGAAGCCTACGTCAAAGCTTATCCTGACCCCGCACCGCTGGAAAGCGAAATCAACGCGGCACAGAATCTCCACAACTCATCCGACGACAGCCAGCAGGTAATGGGTTATTACCGCACAGGGGCCAAAGAAGCCCTTCAGGCTACCATCGATGAAGTCAAGGCCCAAACCACCGGAAAATATCTCAGTCTGGAAGAACTCGCCGCCTGTTCACAACAACTGAAAACAGCGGTTGCAAACTTCTACGACCAGTTGATTACACCGGAACCCGGGAAGATTTACCGTCTGCTCAGTGCTTCCACCACCACCACGATTCTCAAAGGTTCCTGCATTGTAGCGATGAACGCCGACACGGCCAGCACACTCCTGTGGCGCTACAACAGCAGTGACGATGACATTTCCTATCGCTTCAACACACTCTGGAAATTGGAAAAGTCGGAAGAAGGATTCGCCCTGCGCAACATCTCCAACGGTCTCTACTTGAAAAACATGTACTACGGCATGGATGCGGAAGGCGCTGGCGAAGGTGAAACCGGCGACGGTTACATCCACTTCTCCGAAGAGCCCTCCTACTTCAAGATGGAACAGGCCACCTACTTCAAGGGAGGCACCTTCCTGCTTACGCTCTTAGACAACGAAAACGGAAGCAAGGAATATCTGAACTGCCACCCGTCGGGCAAGGTGACCCATTACTTCAATCCCTCTGATCCGCACGCACCGTTCTATTTCGAAGAAGTTACCGAAGACAACTACTATAACAGCTATACCGTCGAGGCACCGGCCAACAAGACCATGATTGCGACACTCCCCTTCGATATTGACGCAGCCTACACCATGGGTTACGAAGCCATGAAGGTGCTGGGCATAACCGAAGACAATGAAATCATGCTCATCTCCTACGGAGGCGAACCCATCCCTGCCGGAACGCCGTTCTTCATCAAGACTGAAGAAGAGGAGGAATATTTCACCGTTGACATGCCCTTCTACACGCTGGAAGAATGCCTGGATATTACCTACAACCGTCAACCCGTTACCGTGAACGGACTGGTTTCCGCTCCCAACTCCGTTGTTCTCAAAAAGGGACAAGGCTACCTGAGCGATGACGACGTAATCTTCGATGAAAGCTCCACGACGGTGGACGCCGGTTCCGGCTACTTCACCATCGACATTCCGAAAACCGACGAAGAAGGCGACTACATCCTCAAGGCAAACTACACCTTCGACCCGTCGGGCATCGGTGAAGTCAACATCAGCAAGAACGAGTTCTGCGATGTATACACACTCTCCGGCGTTCTGCTCCGCAAACACGTCCGGAAGCACAATGCCACCAAGGGACTTCCCAAGGGCATCTATATCGTAGGCGGTGAAAAGGTAGCAGTCAAGTAAACAACCCACAACGACAGTAAAAGGCGGTCGGCCTACACCGGTTCGGCCCATCCCTTCTACCGTCAACAATCTCTCCCGAAGCCGGGAATCCTGCACAATGGGATTCCCGGCTTTTTCCGTCCTCACACCAGCGGCTCCTATAAGCACTCCGGTTCCGTCCGCGCCGCGGACACCCGCCGTCAGGAAAGAAGGACACATCGCGCGGGAGGCCTCGCCACACATCAGCCAGCCAACCGGTTGCAGAAAGGCTGAAAACTTCAACCGGCACCGAAAAAAACAAATGAAGGAGGTTAACAAAAAACTTGCCACTGCGCGTTTTCAGCCTTCATTCCTTCTCTTCAAGGAGGAAGGCAGAAAGAATGGACAACGTCACAGAGATGAATCCCGCAAAGAGGAAAGCGGCCTGCTTTACAAACGGAACAAAAAATACGCGCCGGTTATAAACAATGGAATGACCGGAAAGGAAGATATCCGGCCGCAGCTGTAACCAGAATCCTCCCAAGGCAGAAATCCGTACAGGAACACGTGCTGCATTTTCCGGGAATAAAAGTAAATCTCCGTTCTCTTTTCCTCCCGCCCGTTGGAGTTCCTGCCTTTTCGGACATCGGCACGGCAGCATATCCTTTTCTCCGTTCTGTACCAATGCGACATCCAAGCAAAAAGGCCGCCCCGCAGAATTTGCAGGGCGGCCTTGCCGTATTTTAGGAATTATCCTTCAATAAAAGTTGCTTAGAGCTTCGGACCAGCTGCTACGAGAGCCTTACCAGCTTCGTTGCCGGTGAACTTGGTGAAGTTCTTGATGAAGCGGCCAGCGAGATCCTTAGCCTTCTCTTCCCACTGTGCGGGATCAGCGTAAGTGTCACGCGGATCGAGGATTGCCGGGTCAACATTGGGCAATGCAGTAGGAACTACGAAATCGAAGTAAGGAATCGTCTTGGTAGGAGCGGTGTTGATAGAACCGTCGAGGATGGCATCGATGATACCGCGAGTGTCGCGGATAGAGATACGCTTGCCAGTACCATTCCAACCCGTGTTCACCAGATAAGCCTTGGCGCCTACCTTTTCCATCTTCTTCACGAGCTCTTCAGCATACTTGGTAGGATGCAAGCTCAAGAAAGCAGCACCGAAGCAAGCAGAGAAGGTCGGAGTCGGCTCAGTGATGCCACGCTCAGTACCAGCCAACTTAGCGGTGAAGCCAGAGAGGAAGTAGTACTGTGCCTGCTGGTCGTTCAGGATAGAAACGGGAGGCAATACACCGAATGCATCAGCAGAAAGGAAGATTACCTGATGAGCGTGAGGACCCTTGCTGACAGGCTTAACGATGTTGTTGATGTGATCGATAGGATAAGATACACGAGTGTTCTCAGTAACGCTCTTGTCAGCGAAGTCAATCTTGCCGTTAGCGTCAACAGTTACGTTCTCGAGAAGAGCGTTGCGACGGATAGCAGCGTAGATATCGGGCTCGCTTTCCTTGTCGAGGTTGATTACCTTTGCATAGCAACCACCTTCGTAGTTGAACACGCCTTCGTCGTCCCAGCCGTGCTCGTCGTCACCGATGAGCAGACGCTTCGGGTCGGTAGAAAGAGTAGTCTTACCAGTACCGGAGAGTCCGAAGAAGATAGCAGTGTCAGTGCCTTCCATGTTGGTGTTGGCAGAGCAGTGCATGGAAGCGATGCCACGGAGCGGGTTCAGGTAGTTCATGATAGAGAAGATACCCTTCTTCATTTCACCGCCATACCAGGTGTTGAGGATAACCTGCTCGTTGGTAGCGAGGTTGAAGACAGTAGCAGTCTCAGAATTGAGGCCGAGTTCCTTGTAGTTGTCAACCTTAGCCTTTGCAGCGTTGAAGGAAACGAAATCGGGTTCGCCGTAGTTAGCGAGTTCTTCCTCTGTCGGACGGATGAACATGTTCTTCACGAAGTGAGCCTGCCATGCTACTTCCATGATGAAGCGCACCTTCAGACGAGTTGCAGGGTTGGCGCCGCAGAAAGTATCCATAACGAACAGACGCTTGCCGCTCAATTCCTTTACAGCCTTAGCCTTGAGGTCAGCCCATGCAGCTTCAGAACAGGGTTTGTTGTCATTCTTATATTCGTCGGTAGTCCACCATACAGTGTCCTTGCTTGCATCATTATAAACAAAGAATTTGTCCTTAGGAGAACGGCCAGTGTAGATACCGGTCATTACGTTTACGGTGTCAAGCTCAGTTACCTGACCTACTTCGTAACCTTCGAGACCTGCTTTGGTTTCCTCTTCGAAAAGAACTTCGTAAGAAGGATTGTGCAGCACTTCCTTCACGTCGGTAATACCGTACTTGCTTAAATCTAATGTTGCCATATTGTTTATAAAGTTAGAAAAAATTAAGTTGCTTACAACAGGTGCACGCCTTGGACGTTACCTCACAGCCGAGGAGGTTCCATTCGCTCTGACACTGTGCGGAACTTGCGACGTGTCCAAGGATGTTCACCGGAGCAAAATTACGAAAAAGATTTGTGCCCGGAAAAGTTTTCCCCGAATTGTTTGGCCGATTATCCTATTCTTAACGGTTTTTTATCTTTCAACGACAACAGTTTACAAAATTGCAAATTCAAGATAGCAAAAGAAAAAAGGCAGAAACAGAGACTGACTTTTACAGCAAGAAGAGATATAGACATGCAGCCAAAGCCGGTATAACATCGAAGCAAGCCCGACAACAGGCAGCGACCGGTCTTTTTTTCGAAAAGAATCCACCGCCCAGGGAACCGTTAAATAGCAGATACCACAAAATTGTACCCCACTATAATTAACATCAAAACACACCACTCTTATCTATTTTCCAATCTATCCCATTACCAACTTCTCTTCCAAATCTATTCTGCATACTACTGATAAGAACCATACTTTCGCAACATCGACCTCCATCATCAGAAAACTCCTCTTCATAAGATCCACCTGTCTACACGGCATCTTACAAAATCAAAACCCATCTGATGTTTGGAAACAATTTCTACGACACAAACACACGATTCCCCAAAATCAAACTTAACAACATATACGCGGATTCATCTTCCACCACACAGCAGCCTAAGATTCTCCTTCGCCATCAGTATAAAAAGATATCGCAGGCACCAAAGAGTACTAAAAAACAAACATTTTTCAATAAAAATACATTATTTCAAAAAATATTACATATATTTGGAGCCAGGAACGACTTAGATACCAAAAACCTATCAAAAGCCTTCTAAAATCTCATACAGAAAGAGAAGCACAAGAACTGCACCACACTTCACGTTTATATATCCACACATGCGCAATATTACATGCGATGCGACAATATATATAAAGAAAAGGCTGGTACAGATAAAATATAACCTATCCAAGACACCAAATTTTACCTATAACATAAAGACGACAGAACAGAATCTACCAGTTTACAGTTAAACCATCTAATATTATTTTCATAATAACCATCTAACCTAATTAACCATGATGAATCTATTCAAAAAGCTAGCCGGCTTTGCACTGACGCTTACGATAGCGACACAGGCCGAGGCGCAAATGCGCTATTACAGCTATTACAACATTGCCAATGATGGCAATGCTGTCACCGAAATCAAGACAGGACAGGATTATGTCATGACCAGCGGCTCGCATGCCACCACCACGTTCTACTATCTGGCAGGCACCGGCAGGTCAGCAACATCCCGCTCCAACACCGTCTACCAGTTCGAGGCTGCCGGTCAAGCCAAAGACGGCTCTCCCACCTACCGCCTCAAGCAGATGAGCACAGGACTCTATCTGGAAACTCCCGTACTGAGCGGCGGCACTGTCACCATGACACCCTCTGCCGCACGTGCCTTTGAATTCACCGCCAAGCAGTCCGTCGGCTTCGCTGAAAAGTATGCTGACACAGAAAATCCCGACCCCACCATCTACACCTGGCTGGCCGGAAAGGAGCACATGGCCGGAACATTCGTTTTCTGTAATGTCAACTGGGAAGCAGACACCTACAAGTGGTTCTCCGGCTACCAGACTGAATTGCCGACATGGACACAATACATCGATGCCAACTTGTGGTACGTATACGAAGTAGAGCCGGCATCGGGCTACGACAACCTCAACTATGCCCTGGCCGACATTGCTCCGAACGGCATTGAGACCATCAAAGGCATGTTCTCCCCGGGCGAACTTCCGGGCAACACCTCTCTGGCTGCTTATGACAACCTTTTGCTCGCCTATTCAACGGTGGAAGCCCTGGCCAAGGACGACAGCCAGAGCGACGAAGTCTATAATCAGGCCATCGACGACTTGCTGGCAGCCATCGAAGCAGCCAGAAAGGCCGTCATCCCCATCAAGGCCGGCTATTATGTCATTGACAATAATCCCGAAGCCGGACGTCCCAGCTACGCAGGTACCACCAATGCATGTCTCTACGAAAAGGGTGGCTACCTCTATTGGAACGGCTTCAACAAGCCCGAAGTAATGACTCCCGCCGACGCCTCTTATATTTGGGAAGTCATTCCGGCAGAAGACGGCGGATGGTATCTGCGCAATTTCGGAACAGGACGCTACGCAGGTGCTATGAACGAAATCTACAACAAGGTTCCTTCAACAGCCGACGCTTCTCAGATATACGATATTGTACACCGGAACAAGTCCTACTTCTCACTTGACATGCGTGGGCAAAACTCAACTTATCCTGCACTCCATGCCGATCAGAACAAAGACATGAAAATTGTGATATGGAACACGAGTGCCACCGCATCCCAATGGTCGTTTATCCCCGTTCCCGAAAGCGAACTTGAAAACATCACCTCCGAACTGGAGCAGAACCGCCGGAATGAAGCCGGCGAGCAATTGCTCGGACAAGTAAAAGCCGACTATATCAAAGGCTTCACCTATGCTTCGGACGCAACTCCCGACGGACTCTATCAGGACGACAACCTGGGACTCGTCACCTCTTCCGACAAGTTCTTCACCAACGCACAAGAACCCTCAGAAGGTCTGCTCACCGACAACGTGCTGCTCGACAACAACCAGACCACCTATTTCCACACCGTATGGAGCGTTGACGGCTATGCCGACATGATACACAACATCTGCGCCGACCTTTCCGACGAATACCTGGCAATTGCCATCAAATATTCTCGCCGCAACTCAGGTGCATCCGGTGCGCCCAAGTATGTGCGCGTCTACACCACCAACGACACGCTCAACGAACCGTGGAAAGAACAGGCATACATCGAACTGACCTACCCCTATCAGGCCAACGAGACCTACACACCCGATCCAACTCTGGCCAACTTCACGGGTATTGCCTCCGTAGCTTTCGACGCCCCCTACCGTTACGTCCGCTTCGATGTGGAGCACACTATGGACGATGCCAAGTCCGGCAAAGGCACGCTCTATTTCAACTTCAGCGAGTTGAGAATCTACGAAGCCACCTATGACAAGAATGCTTCGCTCATTGAAGCCGTGCCCAAGGAAATCGTAGACAACCTCAAGGCCCTGATGGACAAGATGGAGACTGAAATCGCAGCAGGCACCGTAGCACAGCAGACCATCGACGACCTCACAGCAGCCCACGAGCTCTTCCTCGACAACTATCCCGACCCGCAGATTGTCATCAACCTGCTCAAGGAAGCTGACGCACAGGCCGAAGCTGCCGAAGAAGGCGACGAACTGGGCTACTTCAAGGCAGGTGCAAAAACCAATCTGCAGAATGCGCTCGACGCTATCCGCGGCAGCGTGAAGCCCGTCATGACCGTCAGTGAAGTCAAGGCAGCCAAGGAAGCCATCAACGCAGCACTCGCCGCCTTCAATGCTCAACTGATTGTGCCGGAAAACGGACAGTATTTCTACATCAAGTGTGCTACAGAAACCGGAACGGAAGACGGCGCGGACAACAAGTATCTCTATGCCCAGAACAACGATGAAAGCAACGTGAAATACGCTCTTCCCGACGACATGAGCGACCGTCTGCACTACATCTGGAAGTTCATCAAGCACGAAGACGGCAGCTACTCGTTCATGAACTGCGGTACGGGCACCTATATGGGCAACCCGAAACAGAACAACGTGGCAACCAACATGAGCCTTGACGCCGACAGCGTTACCCTCCGCTCTGCCAAGATACCTGGTATCTTCAATATCGTATGTACCGAAAATGTGTTCATGAACGCACAGCCCGGCACTGGCAAACTCGTCACCTGGGGTAACGCCAACGGACACGACAACTCAGCCTTCATCTTTGAAAATGCTGACGAAATGGCTCTCTGGGACGGCTCGTCCGTACACTTCGACCTGGCCAACAGCAAGCCGCGCGTCATCTCCCTGCCTTATGAAATATATGGCGAAGCCGCAGGCGGCGTGATGTACAAAGTGCTTGGCATAAAGGACAACCTGCTCCAGCTCCAGGCCTACAGCGGTGATGAAATGCTTCCGGCAGCGACTCCGTTCATCTTAGTGCCCGATGAAGCCGAAGAAGGCGTGACTCCTTATGCCCAGTTCTACCTGAACGTTGCTTCGCTCGACGACATCGCATACGACCAGGAAGGAAAGAACCAGAACGGACTTCAGGCTACACTTCAGGCGAACAGCAACGTCAGCGGTGGCGGCATCCTCTTCAACGGCTCCGTCATCAACGCCACTGAAAGCGACGCCTCAGCTGCCAACTCCGGATTCTTCAGCACCATGCCTGCCGAAACCACTGAAGACGGCGACTACACCATGGCCTTCCCCGAAAGCATCGAAACAGCCATCGAGGACATCACCGTCAAGAAGCAGGCCCGCGGCGGCATCTACACCCTTTCCGGCGTCAAAGTCCGCAATAATGGCGACACCAACGGACTGCCGAAGGGCATCTACATCGTGAACGGCAATAAACTGTTAGTAAAATAAGACGTAAGCCCGGAGGAACAGACGGCACTTCCGACTGACCTCTGCGCCGCACAAACGGCATCCGAATACGGGGCAGCCTTCTCCTGCAAGACAGGAAGGCTGCCCCGTTTTACCTATCCGGACGACTGCGACTTCCCTTCTTCCGAAAACGTGAGTTCAGTATAATTATTTATCCCTGGGCAGAGGTCATTATATGCTATTGCCGCATCACGGCTTCACAGTCCTACTGACAGAAAATCCTAAAGTACTGATAGA
>ENA-OZFV01000752-OZFV01000752.1-human-gut-metagenome-genome-assembly--contig:-NODE-752-length-12992-cov-42.373039_pt1 | contig 12992 bp, 30 predicted proteins | sample MGYA00245110_ERZ653645 | MGnify/ENA primary metagenome ERZ653645 (study PRJEB26926, sample SAMN06165144) | human gut metagenome | biome: ENVO:00009003; feature: ENVO:2100002; material: ENVO:00002003... | reverse complement strand
CGAGATGTAGCTCCGTCTCGTGGGCTCGGAGATGTGTATAAGAGACAGGCCTCGTCCACCTTGCCTGTCGCTCGTCCGCTCCACCTCCTAGCTGCTACCCAAGCCCCGACAAGCCAACTGCCTTCTTCAAGCGGTATTGGTTCTTCTCCTCGGGAGTCATCATGCTCTCAGCCAAATGGTCGCTTGCAGCAGAACGAGCGGTCTCATTCATGGTGTGTGATACATTTGTGTTATCAATTGGCTTTTCATTTGAGCCTAAAGCGTTGGCTTTCACCCCTTTAGCACCTTCGAGTTCTGACCCCAATTGGTTCACACCGAAATTGAACATAGCATTTGACGCATTTTGAGCCGCATCACTAGTGGCTTGCGCCTTCTGCTGCTCGATTTGCTGACGTTCTCTAGACAACTGCTGAGTGTTCTGAAGGTGAGCATCCTCCACATGCTGCTTGCGAGCCGTGTCCTGTGCCGCTACGTTGGCTATCGTATCGCCCATAGCCTTGTTAGCTGCTTCTTTTGCCATCGCAACGCTTGCAGCAGTTCCACCGCCAACGGCAGCAGCACCATCAGCCTTGCGGACGTACTCATCCTGTACCTCCTTCGCCCTTCTCATGAGGTTCTGACCCGCTTTCGTATCAAGGTAGTCCGTGTTGTAGTTCTTGTCGTACCAAGCCTTCTCAGCGTTCGTTCTGTACGTGTTCTCCGCTTGTGCCCTTCTAGCCGCCTTCTTCGCCTTGTTTGCACCAAAGAGAGAAGACGCAACACCGCCCGCCAAGGCAGCAGCACCTAATATCCACTCCTTTTTGTCCGTGAGTACAGGACAAGAGGTCAAATGCTTTGGGATTTTTGATAATATTTCCGTCATAATTGCAATTATTTGATGTTTCGAGGGCAAATATATAATATTTGAAGTTCCGTTTTGCCGTGTTCCAACCTCGTTCAAAATCGCCCCAAATCCCACAAATTTCTTTCTCTGGGCGCAACTCACCCCTTCTTCTCCTCTCTCTTTGCCCTCTAGAAAACCCATTTTGTAAACATACGTGATTATTGTAAAGAAAAGACAAGTGACTAAATATAAGCAAGTTAGTTTCAGTTGTTCCCGATGGAGAATAAAGCCGTGATGTAAAGAAAGTTCTTATTTCATAAAAGAAGATTCTTTGCAAACAAAAAAGGATGTTTGCATTAATAGGTACGCACGCACGCAAGGAGTTCGTTAGCAAACTTTAACTAGGCGCATTCAACCTTCTTGAATGGTTTTCACCCACAATCAACGCTAAACTCGCCCATTTCTGAAGATTTTTGCGATTTTCGGGCAGTTGGTCGGGATTTTTCCCAAATTCGTGAGTTTTGAGCCGTTTAAGAGCCATTTGCAAGCAGATTAGAGCCGATTTTGTGGGTTTTTCGTAGATTTCATGGTTTTGTGCAAGATAATGCGCTCATCTAGGATTAAGGCTTTTTGAAGATGATTTAGGCGGTTTTTATTTTCCTAGTTGGAGAAATATTTTTTCCTAGTTAGGGAAATTGTTTTCTTTGGTTGTGTGGTCTCCTGTACTCTCTCTTCTCTTGTGTGTTCTCCTTATGGGTGAGAGTGAAGAATCCTCGGGGGAGATAAGGGGGCAGCGCCCCCACGGGCGCAAGCGCCCTCCCCATGCCCTGTGGGGCTGACGCCCTCACTACTCTGCACAAAAGTGGCAAGGCTCGAACCCCTCGTTCTCTGCCTTATAAAGTGGCATTCTTTCAGTCATATCATCGTGTACTCCTTTGCAGTTGTAATCGAAGTGATAGTAGTATGTATCATAATCTGCAAAAACTTCCATTTCCTCATACTCCCTATGATACTCTTCTTTTTGTTCTTCTTGTTTACGCTCAACGTCTTCGTTCACGTTGTGAAAGAACGTACTTTTGAAGGAGTACACCAAGACAACCGCAACAAAGCAGAATCCAAGCAAACCGCCTAAGAATGTGCCAACCTTACTTAAAAACTTCTTCATCTTGCTATAATCTTTAATTCATCAACTTGCTTGAAGAACTCCTCCAATGTATCGGCAGTATAATGGATGCCATTATAGCGTATAAACGATGCAAAGTCACTCTTATCACTCTCCTCGAAGAGTTCGGACACCTTGCAGCCGATTATCTCTGCCATTTGTTCTAACTTGTCTAGTCCAATCTTTCTACGTCTAAGTAGCTGATTTAGACTTGTAACATGCTCATAACCCATCTGTGTGGCTAACTCTGAAACTAATATATTGTGCTCTTTGCAGCACTCTTTTATTCGTAATTCTATCATAATAATCTAATTTAATGGCGCAAAGATACGAAATTATTTTGATAATAGCGCATTTTTGAGAAACTTTTTATTTTTATTAAGCGCAGAAATGCGCTATTAATTGTTAAATTCTTTAAGGCTTTCGCATAAATGCGCTACTTTTTGGTTAAATAGCGTGAAAATAAGAAAGAAATATCGCAGAACATTTGGAACTTTCGCAGAAATGCGCTATATTTGCACCCGAAATCAAGTTGGTTTGATTTCAAGAGGAACGATGGCACGTTTAGAACTTCACGTTTAACTACCTCTATAAAAGTACAGATTAGTCGTGAAAGTCAGAGAGATAGAACTCTTCAAACTTCAAAGGAAAATGCGACCGAGTTAGTTGCCACTCTAAAAAGCAACAAGACAAAGAAGTCTCAAACACTCATCACGCAAGATGTAAAAACGCTAGTCGTGTTAGACTAGAGAAACATCGAAACACGTCAACCCACGGACGTTAAACGAAGGGAGTTAGGTCACATATAACTTGTGAACGTTGGGCGCAAACGTACACCTGCACTTTGTATGTATAACATTTTAACAACAACGACAATGGAAACAACAAAGATGTGTTTATTAGAATTGACTAAGGCTGAGGCTATGGTAATAGCAAACACGCTTAGAAGAACTGCAAACGAGAATCCATTTCATTGGAAGGGTAGCAGCGTTAAGAAGACAAGAGACCTGTACGATAACGTACTCACTCAGTTGTACGACTAAAATATTAAAGACTATGGCAAAGTTAGCAGATTATTACATTTGTGACCTTCGATATACCGAAGAAGGTTACGTAATTTTAGACGAAGATGAGGTTCAACCTCAAGGATATGAAGACAATGATGAGTACATCAAAGAGTTTTGGGGAGACAACGAGTTTATCGGGAAGTTTCCTGTAACGTACAAAGGAAAGGAAGTACAAGTTCTTGTGTTCAAAGACTATGAAGAGTACTTTGGAGTATTCAAAGACGAAGAAAACAAGGGCATGAAGACGTATATCGTAGTACAGGAATTCTCAGAACCCGAGGAAGAACCAAAGATTATCGCTCAATTCAATGAAAGGTGGCAAGCAGAACATTACGCTTGGCACCATGAAGGGAGACTTTGGGTATATGAAATGAGTAAGTAACAATGTGGGGAGATAAGGGGGCAGCGCCCCCACGGGGCTTACGCCACTCCCCACGCCAATCGATTTAAGTTATGGGAAAATATTTGGTAAACACGTACAGCACTATTAGACAAACAAACGGAGATACAATACGGCATGAAGGTTTCACAAAAGTGCTTAGCGAGAATGTAGTAAAAATCGCGAAACAAGCTAACAAGGAAGTTGGCTACAAGTACGTAGGACGTTTCAAAGATACACACGGACGCTATTACACTAGGTATGAGCGCATGGCTGAGGATTTATCTAACTCGGAACGTGAAGTTATCTACTTCGTAACAATAACAAAATTAGTATAAGACTATGGCAGAGTATATCGTAAATTTCCGCAAAATCGAAAGATTTTCAGACGGCAGAGTAAGAATGAGCCCTATACATACATCAAAAAGCTATAATGATAAGATGATAGATAGGCTTAAGAGTTACCTAAAATCGTTTGGTTACAAGTGCGTAGGACGCAGTAAGGACGAACACGGAAACTGCTACACAACTTATGAACTAAAGGCTCTTTGGCTATCATCAAAAGATTGTGAAGTTATTTCAAGAATTACAATAACAACATTAAAATAAGACTATGGCTAAGGAAGTACACGTAATATTGAAGGGTGATTGCTATTCTATGAACACCTATTGCAGCACCCTCAAAGAGTTTTTGGAAATGAGAAATCTTAAGAGAAGTGACGTTTCCGATTGGTGGAAAGAGTAATGAACCATTAAACAATTAAGACAATGGAGAAGACCATAACACTTACAAGCGAAGAGATAGCAAACATCAAGTCTGCTATTGAAGATAGAATAATCCTTTTAGAGGATTATCTTTCAACCAACGAAGGCACTCCCATAGCGCACAAGCGATTGAAGGAGTTCAAAGAGATTAAAGAAAAGTTGAACCATTAAACAATAAGGCAATGGAGAAGACAATAACGCTTACGAGTGATGAGATTTCAAACATCACAAACGCTTTATACGACAAAGTAATGAACCTTTCACAAGCAGTTCTTATTTGTGGTGCGGAACTCACACCGAATGCACAACAGAGAATAGAGAACTTAAAGGCAATCGCCCTTAAATTAAATGGTATAGAATCTTAAAGATAGGAGATAAGAATATGAGAAAGAACAAAACTTACGAGCAGCAGAAGAAGTTCTATGACAAGAACAACGACTACGAGAGTTTAGGTGCATTATTCTTCGAATGGCTTACTAGCGGTTATATGACCGCAAAGCAGATGCAAGATGTGTACAGAGAAGGAACAAAGGAATGCAAGGAGTATATCTTTGAAGACTTGTTTCACCTTGTAGGACACAAAACCTTCTATCAGTTCGTTAGAATCTTCAACTTTGGAAAGAAGTAACATGGAGCGGTCAGCGAATAGAGGAGCACATCACGTTCAAGCCGTGAGACCGCACAAGTATAACAATTAAAAGAAAGGAACGAAAATGAAGAAAATTTTAGCTTTGAAAGAGTATTGGAGTCTAATCAACGAGATAAGCGACTATCTCAGAGAAGACCATGACACCATTACCACGAAAATCAACGGAGTTGAATACGTAGTGTATAAACGCCTAAATCCCGACTATGTGGAGTTTCTGAACAACGAAACGAAGGAAGTCACTTTTGTTGATATTATAGACGAGCCAACCGAGGTTTCAAGCCTTTTGGTTCAGTCAGCAGTAAACGAAATAAGATATAGAAAGGGTTAAGTTATGGACATCACAATTTATGTATTAATCTTCTTAGTTGGCAGTCTTACAGGCTACAGACTGAGAGCAGCAAAAGACATGGAGGACGAGTAATATGAACATTATTAGAGTAACAAAGACATCACGCAACAGGGTTGATGCAATCTTCACAGGTTATCAGTATCTGTTCTTCCACGCAGATTTCGGACTTGTTGCAGTAGCGCAACGAGGACAACACGCAAAGCAAGACACGGAGAATCATTTCATTATCTTGCGTTCGGAGCAGATAAGCGAGGAAATGATAAAAAGTACAATAGAGAAGAACGAGAACACCTTCAACAACAGGTTGAATAAGTTCATCTTTTCGGGCGAGCACAACAAGCCGCAACACACTTTACCATACGTAGTGAGTATTGAACTAGAAAAGAGATAAGATATGAAAAAGAGAATTAAGATAGCTTTGGTAGTGGCAACGATAGTTGCCCTACCACTCATGGGAGCCGGACAGCAGAGCAAGAGCGAGGAGAAATCTTTGCTTGTAGACTTCATCGAGTATTGCAAGACATGTGAGAACCTTAGGCAAGTTGATCCTAACAAGGACTACACCCAAGCAACTCTCCATGAGCTGAAGAATGCAGCACGTTTCTATGAGGAACAGGAGAACTTTGCCGACTGCACAGATTATCAGCAGCAAGCAAAGATAGACGAGATTATCGGCAGAACTCATGCCGCTAGAATGGTTAACAATAACAAGTAACAAATTTAAATTATAGGAGATAAAATTATGAAGACAACTAAGGCAGTTAAGATTAGTACAAACATTGTAGGCGTTGAGATTAACACCATACAAGACGTAGTTAAGGCACAGGCAGCCGGACTCAAACTTGTAGACAAGGAAGGTTGGGAATATAGTATTTACACCATAGATGATGAAGAGACCGGAGAAGAGCGAGAGCCTACAGAACAGGAAATCTTCGAGCACATAACCAAAGACCTCTCAGAAGGCAAGGAAGTGTACGCATGTATGGAATTATCGTCTGATTGGGAAGTACAGGAACGAGCCAAGACGCATCTTACAACCAACTTCTATGTTGGTCAACAGGTTTTCCTATTGCGTGATAACAAGATAGCTGAGAAGACGATTACTCGCGTCATCCTTGAAAAGAATGAAGACAGGGAATGCTGTAAGGTTTTATTAAAACATGATAGTACATACACCAAGGGTGTAGACGTCTTCGCCACAAAGGAAGAACTTGTAGAAAGTCTGTTGAAGGAGTAAGTTTAACCCGAGGGAGAGAAATCTCCCTCACAAACCATTTCAAGTATGACTAATTCAGTTGTTAAAAATCTGTTGGATAAAAAGGATTGGAGCAGAATCATTTTCCGCTTTCCTACATCAAGCTATACTCTGTTCAATAGCGACAGATACGAGATAGATAGTTTCTGTATATATATCCATGACGATACGTCCAGAGAGTACGAGGAAACGAAAGTTCTAGACATAAGCAGTCTGATTTCCATGGAGATTAAGAAGAAGAGTTTTGAAGATATTGTAGAGGATATGTAAGCGTAGACAAGAGCACTTGTCTTGAAAAGATAAACGAGAAGAGAAAATAGTTGTTGTTATATATAGGGCGAATTCGGTATTCAAGCCGATACAGATGGTTGCAACGTACCATCCGCCCACTAGTATTAATTTTTAAAAGAAAGGATTTGATTATGAAAAGGTATGAAGTTGAAATCGTAGAGAAAATCACCTACAAGGTACCGCTAGACGCAGCATCATCCGAAGACGCAGAGAATGCCGCAAGACGTTTGTACGATTTGGGTTGTTTGGAGAATGGCGAGTTGGAAAGTGTTTCGTTTGATGTAGAAGAGAAGGAGGGCGAGTAAGATGAAGAAACAGAAATTATTTGTGTTGATTAAGCACGGAGCAGACAACCAAGACTATTCGTCCGTTAATGTTATCGGAGTTTACTCCACCAAGACCGCAGCAAAGGAGCAGATGGCAGAAGAGGAGAATAATATCCTAGACTTCTACAAGGAGAAATATCCCGATAACTATGAAGTGTCTGAAGACAAGGACGAATCATCATGGAGCTGCTCATGCAAGGATAGTATTATGTTTGATGAGTTGTTGATAACAGAAAGTGAAATGGAATAATGATAAAGAAATTTCTATTCAACGAGTTCGGTGTATGCAAGAATCCTGACAAGACAGAAATCGGCAGCGGAATCCCCCATATCGAAATATCCACAGCTTATGTTAGAGGAAAGTGGACGTATGGTGTGACGTACATGCTAGCAGATAGAGGAGGGGCGTTTGGAACTAACCTCAGCAACACGAATTGGTTCAAGACACAGGAAGATGCCATAGAGCATGCTTTGAATTGGGTAAAACATTGGCTTAACGTACAGATAGAACAAGAGCGCAACCGAAATAGTTCTGTTTGTAAGAGCGCAGCTAAGATACTGAAGGAAATAGAAAATCTACTCCCGAAGAAGAGATATGTACAACTAGAATTATTTGATTTTTAAGAATATGAATAAGCAAGAATTTATCTTCGTCTTCCCTCAGTCGGGTGAGACGATAACAAAGAAAATGAATCCTTTGGCGGTGAAGGATGCAGCCGTGAAGTATCTGAAAACGCAGAATGAGGTAAGAGGAGACATCTGTATCATCAAGAACGCACATGAAGATGTTGTGGCAATGGCCTACGTGAGCGACATGATGAAGGTTTCCTTCTTTACCGAGGACGAAAGTGTGAACGACATCAAACCGATAGGAGTAATCGAGGAAGGAGGGGAGAAATGAGCGAAATCAATTTCAAGGCAATACGAGTAAGAACAGGTGCGTGGGTTGATTGTTCCCCAACTATCAGAAATAGCGAAGTTTTTTCTAAACATAAAGAACTTGGCGTAATAAACTCATATTTGATTGACACCAACACACTCTGCCAATTTACAGGTGCACGGGATTGTAACGGTTTTCCTATCTATGAGCATGATTTGCTCAGACAATACGAAGATACAGGCAGCATCTATGAAGTAGTTTGGAATCAAGGCAACACTAGTTTTAGTTTGGTCGATACAGAACACCCTGTTCTCTACCCAAATACTTTAGGGAGAATGTTGCGTAACAGGCAACTAAAAATTGTCGGCAATAAATTCGATAAGAAAGGAGGTAAGCAATGAAAGCAAGACTAGCAAGGAAGATACTTCTAGGTTCAGAAAAGAAGAAACGATATTGGACGAAACGAGTGATTAAAGCTTCTTTTGGTTGGAAAGAAGACCACAGAGTTGTTAAAGCACTTCAAATTTATCATCGCAAGAGAAGAAGAAAGGGGGTAAGCTATGAGTAAACAGGAATGGTTTGTACTCTTTATCTTCTTATTCACGATACTGATGGCAATATTAGGTTGAGAATATGGAAAGGGCAAGAATCATAATCTACGATGATTGGGCGATACTCGATGAGACAGAGACCTTCTTCAAGGATAAAGCCTATCTTATCGGTATTGCCAAATCTACCCTTCAGCAGACGCCCGATGCGGTAATTGCTGAAGTATGGGTAAATGACCGGCTGAAAATGAAGTTCCGCATCAATAGCAAGGGTAAGGTTCAGCAATGCAAGGTCAGTCAGCATCCAGGGTGGGGTGGTCGCAGAGAGCGAGCCGGAGCACCGAGCAAGGGCGCAGCTGCCCTCATCTACAGGGTTGTGACGCATGTAAACGAAGAAACGTTTGAGTTTTGCGAATCCCTAGGACGCAACAAAGGCGCGTGGATCAGACAGGCTATAGCCGAGAAACGAGAACGTGAAGACAAGGAAAAAGCAGGGCACTAGGCTCTGCTTTTTCTGTTTCTTCTTGACTTTATCCGTATTGTGAACGTACAAAACGTCCTTTTGGAAGTACGATGTCGCATAATATAACTATGCCATGTGGGACATTTACGAATAGTTCCTAACTTCTTTTCGTATTCATTTTTGGAGTTGATACAACTTTTGTACCACTTCTTAGCTTTTCTAATACTAGTCATACGCTACTTAAATTTAATGATAAAAAACTCAGTATCAAGCCATTTGTCGGGGCATAAGCCTTTCTTAGGTTTGCCGATGGTGATACTCTCAATCTCCTTCTCAATTCGTGGACTATCCTTGCGGTAGCCGTTGATGAAGAGAACGTGGGTGTATTGTTTTGCGATAAAATGGTTACAACGTATCATCTGTTTTAGATAATCAATATCTCCGCTTATCTTTTTATCCATCAAATACTTAGTAGGATTTTTTGCAAAAACATCATAAAGTCGAACTGTCCAGTAACCCTTAATCTCCCGATATTCTTCTTTCTTTTCGCAAGCCACAATCATATCGAACCATTGCTTGCTGACGGTGAGGGTCAGAACTTTCTTCTTATCCCAATCAGCGACAGCTTCCTTCAAGTACTTATCCATTACCTTTGTCAACCTTTCCATTCTTCTCTTTCATCTTAGCGATGCGTTCATTAAAAGCATCAAATGGTCTAACTCCCTTCCTAAACTCGACAAGCGTACATGGATATTTCGCTTTTGTCTTGTGATAATGCCTGTAGCGGTGTATCTTCCAAAAAGAATTTACGAAGTCCTTACATTTCTTGAAGGTGTAACAACAAGTACAATCCTTACATCTACCTGTCGAATGCGTCCAGCAGTATGCAAAAATGAGACGCTCTTTTATAAAACTTCCCATAAGCCTATAATTTTTCTAATTCTTCCTGTAAGTCATTAACTCTCTTCTCCATTTTGGCGATAACCATCGCTCTCAGTCCTTTGGTAACATCCCTATCGAGAAGGTAATCTACATTGCGAATCTCGTTGTCGCACCTTTCTTCAAGATTAACTCTTAAATCCACAGACGGGTGATTTGCAAACTGCAAAAGCTTTCTTTCATTATCAAGTAGTTCCTTCAGCTGAATAGCTTTCGTTAAATCTTCTTCTTTCATACGCTATGTATTTTTAGTTCAACGACTTCTTTTTACATTTCTCAAATGCTGCCTGTTTCTTCTGCATTATCTTGATGATGGTGTTTTGCACCTTCTCAAGAACAAACTTAGGAGTTTCACCATCACGGATGAAGATAGGGTGCACACCTATGTGGTGGGTTTTATAGAACAACTCATCATCTTCACCTTGAAGTTTGATGTAGATTCTGAATGAAGGCAGGAATAAGTCACTATGACCTTTCTTTCCGGCGTTCTTAGGAGTAACGTACTTGATGTTGTTTCCATCAAGAAACTCCTTTAATCTGTTTAATTTTGTTTCATTCTTCATAACTTTCAATATTATAATTTTCTTTCTTTCAATGTATGTTCCACAAATGAACACAGAAGAGTTTAACAGAAGAATCCATCAGGAATTCCTCCAAAACTCATGTCCTTCTGTATCACCTTTTCATTTTGCTTGCCGTAGATAAGATGTCTGAACCCATCAGAAACAATTCTATCGGTAATTGAGTAAGAACATGCAAGGACTATGAAACCGAGCGTACCAACAACAAAGTCGGCTTTCTTCTTGCCAGTCCTCTTTAATGTCCTTTTCGTTTCTTCTTCGTTTCTAACATCAAAGGAGTGCTTTTCTGCAAGAGTGGAACTTATTTTCCCTTCTCCTATCAGTTTCTTCTTCAAATTAGAAACAGCACCATTACTCATATTGATCGCCTTTTTAAACTGCCCTATCGTGATAGCCTTACCTTTGGCACCGACTTTTCCATCATCAGATGCTTTCATGCAACAGTCCTTGTGCTCGGCAGCACAAATCGGATAGACAAAAAGTTTCTCGTTTATGAGATTGTAGAGTTCCTTCATCGTGTACTCCTTCACTTCAAACTTACAGACCATTGCTCCATGATACTCTTTGTTCTTCCGAGTCCACTTTGTTGTATGGTCACGGAAAGAGGAGACAACAACCTTGTTACCATCTATGGTAAACAGGTCGCTATCTTTCATGTCTTGAATAAGTCTTTGAGCTTTTGGTCTTCCAATACGTAATCCTTTGCGCAATTTGTATTCTGTTACGTTCCAAATCACGGAATTGCTATGCTGCATTTTGAACCATATTGCCAGCGCAAGAAGTTCCTTCATGCTCTTGCTCGAAGAGTATGTCTTAAGAAGTTCTATGGTGACGTTTATATACTGCATAGCAAACAAAAATTGGGGAAAGAAAAAACCGCACCTCTTCTTTCGGTTTAATCAATCCCCTATATTGTAATACCTATTGAAAGTATTGAAGTTTCACAAATGTTGTATCAACAAGATAGAAGTGAGAATCCTGTATTGACGAGTGCAAAAGTAAGAAAAGTATTTGAAACCACCAAATTTCAACTTTTGCAAAATATAGTTAAAAAGTAATTAAAAATTTGTGTTATAAAAATGTTATCACTATCTTTGCAAACGAAAGATAAGTGGCTGATATAGACAGATTTGTGAGAAATTGGTTGTGACCCCAACGGAATCACTATAATAGGCAAAATGAAACTTATTTGTACAAAATTAGCATGGGAGAACAATGGTAGTAAGCTGCTTATTTATAGGCACTTATCTCTGTTGTTCTTTTTTGTTTTTAAATATATTTTATCACTTATTCCTCTTTTATGTACTCTTTTCGTAAATAGCTGCTAATCAATATGTTATGAATTTGGTGTATTGAGAAATCATCCATGTGTGTTACAAATGTGTTATCAAAAAGCGCTAATGTGTTACCAGAATAGAGAAGTTGAAATCCTTAATGACCATAATGACCGTGACCTTAATGACCGGAAATAGCTCCTAAACATTTACTTGTTTTTCAGATGAAACTCCTTTCTTGTCTTTGCCATTGCTTCCGTAGCCCTATCGTGGGTTTCTATCAGCAGTGGACTCTTGTGATATTGCACAATCTTGACCCCGACTGAGTTGTGCCTTTTCTTTTCCTCGATGCATTGAATGATCAAGTCTGGATTGGCTGATTTAGTCGTTGGAGTCTTGTCAAAGTTCTGAATATAGGCGGCATTGGTCAGGAAGAGAATGTCGGAACCTTCCGGTATTTCCTGCATTACCTTCACCATGAGGGTTAGCATCATGCGGAACTCAGTGGTGTGCAAGTCGCTGATTACATCACGGCTGATGATGTTGCCGTTATGCTCAATCACAACGGCAGCACCACCAGCTCGCTCTTTATGGCCATAATCACATGAGCCACCTATCCAAACGTAATATGTAGAAGTATCTTGTGTCATAATTATTTTATCTTCAATGTTCGCAGATATTCCTTCTGCTCGGGCGTGATTCTGTAGCTCTCGATGGCCTTCTGGATAGTCTTGTTGTGCGTCCATGGAGCAAGGCAGCGTTGCTCAATGTAGGGAATCGCCTGGTCCCATTGCTTGGCAAGGGCGGTGGCGAAGAACCAGGCAACCATCATTTTTACATAATACTCTTCGCTCCTTACTGATGCAGGAATTTCAAGATATTCTGCCTTGAAGTCTTTATCCAGATAATGAGACATAAGTGTCTCTATTCCAAAACGACAAGTATAAACGTGTGACGATTTACTCCAAGTCTTGATCTTCGCCAACAGTTCCTTCTTGTGTTTGGCAAATACCTTCGGAGACATGATGTCGCACACTGCCCAGTTGTCCACGAATGGCAGGAATTTCTCTGTAAGACGAATGCATTCCTCGTAGTCCTTCACCTCGGAAATGAGGAGACCGTGAAGCATGTTCTCATCGTAGTATTCGTGAGGAAGCTGATGCAGGAATTCCTCGCATTCTGCCTTCTTTGTAAATTCTTTTGTGAACTTGCGGAGCACAGGCACACGAATGCCTATGAAA
>ENA-OZFV01000749-OZFV01000749.1-human-gut-metagenome-genome-assembly--contig:-NODE-749-length-13019-cov-4.425949_pt1 | contig 13019 bp, 10 predicted proteins | sample MGYA00245110_ERZ653645 | MGnify/ENA primary metagenome ERZ653645 (study PRJEB26926, sample SAMN06165144) | human gut metagenome | biome: ENVO:00009003; feature: ENVO:2100002; material: ENVO:00002003... | reverse complement strand
TAAGTTACCTGCCTGCCGCTTGCGCGCGCGTATTTTTCCGCGGCAGCAATAACGGAAGGAAACGGAAAACCTTTATTAACAGGCATCAGCTGAGTGCGCACATCATCTTTTACGGCATGCAGCGAAACGGCAAGATTAATAGGCATATCTTCTTCTGCCAGCCTTTCAATGCCCGGTATAATTCCGCAGGTAGAAACCGTCATATTACGGTAACTCATAAACGCCGCATCCTCACGGTGCAGAAATTTTAAAGCACCTGTAACCTCATCATAGTTAAGCATCGGCTCGCCGCTGCCCATAACTACAACGCGGCTTACCTGCTGCGGGGCTATCATAGCGTTAAACAAATAAACCTGCATAATAATTTCCGCACTCGTTAAATTACGCACGCAGCCGTTTAAACCGCTCGCGCAGAAAGCACAAGCCATAGCACAGCCAACCTGGCTTGACACGCAAACGCTGTAACCGTAATCGTGGTGCATTAAAACAGTTTCCACGGAATTGCCGTCCTGCAATTCAAGCAGCAGCTTTTCCGTAAGCCCGTCCGAAGATTTCCATCGCGTCAAAATATTTATATTGGCAGGCATAACCGTAAATTTTTCATTTAAAACGGCAATATCTGCCTTGGAGAGATTGTGCATCTCCTCAAATTTAAAAACACATTTTTTATAAAGCCACTGGTAAACCTGCGAAGCACGGAATTTTTTCAACCCTGCTGCCACAAACTCCTGCTGCAATTCTTCCGGCGTTAAGCCAAAAATTTCTTTTTTCATAATCACAGCTCCTTGCGGCGCATTACGCAGATATAAAAGCCGTCAACATTATCACGCTGCGGCAGAAGCTGCAGCTCATTAATTGTTTCACCGGTCAGCGGATGCCTGAACCCGGCATATTCAAATTCCGTATTGGCATTTAAAAACTCACTGACAAGCAGGTTATTTTCTGCCTGCTCCAAAGTACAGGTACTGTAAACAAGCCTTCCGCCCGGTTTTACATAACGTGCTGCATTTTGCAGAATGGCTTTTTGCAGCGGCGGGAATACTTTCAAATCTTTTTTATTTTTACGCCAGCGTGCTTCTGCCCTGCGCCTTAATACGCCAAAACCGCTGCAAGGCGCATCCACAAGGACACAATCCGCAGCGCCTGCCCATTCCGGTTTAAATACAGAAGCATCCATCAGTACAGGTTCTATAATATCTATGCCAAGCCTTACGGCATTTTCTTTAATTAACTCCATTTTATGCGGATGAATGTCGCAGGCATAAATTCTGCCCTTATTTTGCATAAGCTGGCCAAGGTGAGTTGTTTTACCGCCCGGCGCAGCGCATAAATCAAGCACAGTCATCCCCGGCTGCGGGCATACTGCATGCGCAACAAGCATGGAGCTTTCATCCTGCATATAAAAAGCATCCGGCACTTTTTCCATTAAAGCATTAAGCCCTGCGGTTTTGGTGCAGATTATGCCTTCCTCGCACCATTTGGAAGGAACAGCTTCAAACCCTGCTGCCTGCAAAACTTCCAAAAGATTGCTGCATGTTGTTTTAAGCGTATTGGTTCGCAGGCTTAAAACAGGCGGCAAATTATTGTAATCCAGTAATTTTTCTGTTTCTTCTTCGCCAAACTGCTTTAACCAGTGCCTAACAAGCCACAGCGGATGCAGTTTTGTTAAGGCAAGGTTTAAAGCTGCATCGGCAGATTTATCTGGAAACAGCAAAGTTCCCGCTTCCCTGCCGCGCACGGCAGAGCGCAGAATGCCATTTACAAATTTTGCCGCACCGGCATGGCTTGCGGCCTTGGCAAGTTCCGTACTTTCATTGCATGCTGCCGAAGCCGGTACTTTATCAAGATAAAAAATCTGATAGAGCCCCATGCGCAAAATATTTAAAATTACCTTGTCAATTTTTGCCAGAGGCCTTGCCGATAACTGCGACAAAAGCCAGTCCAAAGTACCTTTTGCTTTTATGGTACCATAGACCAGCTCCGTAATGAACCTGCGGTCCCTGTCATCCGTTTTTTTCATGCGCAGGGTTTTGTTAAGGGCAATATTGGCATAAGCGCCGCCATCAATAACGGCACAAATTACTTCAAGCGCAATCTGCCTTGCAGTATCTTTTTTTATTTTTTTATTTGCCTGTCTTTTTTCTGTCATCTGCTTCCTCTGTATCTAAAAAGTCTAAAATAGCTGCTTCTACTTTCTTAATATCAACCCGTGTATTAAAACATGGGCCAAACGGTCTTTCGTTTAAAACGCCTATAACCGGCAGCGGAAAAACATCCTGTATGCCGCTGGTTAAATCGCGCTCACAGGCAACGGCAATTATTGCTTTCGGGCGTATTTCTTTTACCATCTGCCTTGCCAAAGTGCCGCCTGTTGCCACGCCCATGTGAATTCCGTATTTATGTGCCAGCCCAAGCATTCCACCGACACAGCAGCGTCCGCACTGACGGCAGTTTTCGATATTGCGCGTAATTTTATGGGCGCAGGTATCAAGCTGAATGCAGTGCGGCGTTAAAATCATAATTCTTGATGCCGGCACTTTTATTTTATGCTGGCGTACCAGATGATTGCTTACTTCAATAAAAGACTGTTCTATTCTCTGGCGCGGTATGTTAAAAATGCGCCCCAGCCCGACAGCAAAGGGAAACAGCATATTAACAGCCTTCCATGCCCAAAAATAAAATGTTTTGATGATTGGAAAGCCTAAAATTGCAAGCACAATGGCGCTGACAGCTGCCAAAAGTGCTATTACAACCACAATGCCAACGCTGCCAAAAAGCACCGGCAGTGTGGAACTGATTTGTGCAAGCCCCGGCAAGGCCACGCGCCAGCATAAATAAATAAAAACCGCTCCCAAAAAAGCACTGGCCAATGTCAGCGAAACAAATATGCGTTTTTTCGGTTTCAAAACACTTTCCATTGCTTTACTTACCTCAACCTAAAATATCACCTTTATTAATACCGCGGCCATTGCAGAATACCGCAGCAGGCATACGTTTTTTTGATTCCGGCTGTACTTCTGTTACAAGAAGAACGCCGCTGCCGCAGGCAACTTTAAAGCCGTTCTTTAAAACTTCGGTAACTTCCCCTGCTTTACTGCCGCTGCCGCAGGCAACTTCCGCACGCCATATTTTAAGTTTTTTGCCGCCGGGCAAATTCGTAAACGCGCCCGGCGCAGGGTTAAAGGCACGTATTTTATTATGAATCTCCGCCGCAGGCAGGCTCCAGTCAATAGCTTCCATATCGCGCGTAAGCAAATGTGCGTAAGTTGCTTCAGCATCATTTTGCTTAACGGGCGTAATTTCTCCGCGTTTTATTTTTTCAACGGTTTCAAGCAGCAGTTTGCCGCCAATTTCCTTTAAACTGTCATGCAGTTCGCCCATGGTCATTTCCGGCGTAATCTCAACTTCCGCTTTTTCAAGCATATCGCCGGTATCCATACCGATATCCATCTGCATAATTGTTACGCCGCTTTTGGTTTCGCCGTTTAAAATTACATAATGTATCGGCGCAGCCCCGCGGTATTTAGGCAAAAGCGAAGCATGCACGTTTATGCAGCCGTACTTCGGCATTTCCAGAATTTCTTTCGGCAAAAACTGGCCAAAAGCAGCTACCACAATTAAGTCAGGCGCAAGGCCGCGTAAAAGTTCAATAACTTCCGGCGTTTTTACGCGCTGAGGCTGGTAAACTTCATAACCACGTTCAAGCGCATATTCTTTTACCGGCGTCATAAGCATCTTCTGCCCGCGTCCTTTGGGCCTGTCTGGCTGCGTAAATACACCAACTATTTCATCTGTGCCCTGCTCTGCCAGTGCCTTTAAACTGGCAACGGCAAAATCAGGGGTTCCCATAAATACAATACGCATCATTACTGCTCCCCGTCAAAATCCTTCGGCATCAGCACTTTGGCCTTATCAATAAACAGCACTCCGTCCAAATGGTCAAGTTCGTGCTGAATGCAAACTGCCAAAAGCCCGTCTGCCTTAATAAGCATTTTGCGCCCTTTGCGGTCATAATATTCGCAATGCACAATTTCCGCGCGTTCCACTTCGCCTTCGTAATCAGGCACGGAAAGGCAGCCTTCCGGGCCAACGGCAGAACCTTCACGGTAAGTAATAACAGGATTGATAAGCTCAATCAGCCCTTCGCCGACGTCAATAACAACAATGCGTTTTAAAACGCCAATCTGCGGCGCCGCAAGCCCGACACCGTTAGCGGCATACATGGTTTCTGCCATATCGTCCAAAAGACGCAGAGTTTTTTTATCCATGCGTTCAACTTCCTGTGCTTTCTGGCGCAGCACAGGGTCTCCGGCAACAAGTATTTTTAATTTACTCACAGTATCCTCCTAAAATTCGCTCTCATAATAATTATTATATCACAAAAAATGTTATACGGGCAATTTTACAGCACATTAAACGGGTCAACGTCAAAATAAACATTTTTCATGTCACGGTACGGCGACTGCCATAATGCTGTTTTAAATATATTTATCTGTGTGCTTTTTACCAGCACGTTAACTCGGTATAAATCGCGCACCTTGCCAATAATACCGGCAAACGGCCCAAATACTTCCGCATCCGTATTTTTTGCCTGCCGCTCCAGAAAATCAGCTATTTCCTTAGCCGTTCCGTTGGCGCGTTCTTCATTTTTATCCCATACGGTTATTTTTAAAAACGCCGCATAAGGCGGATAATTAAGTTCCTTACGCCGCAGCAGTTCTTCTTTTGCAAAGGTATCGTAATCCTGTGCCGCCGCAAGATGGACGGTTCGGTTATCCGCATCATACACCTGCAAAATTACATGCCCCGGTTTATCGCCGCGACCTGCACGCCCCGCAGCCTGTGTAAGCAGTGAAAACGCTCTTTCGTAAGCACGGAAATCCGGCATGTTCAGCATGGAATCTGCCGAAAGCACGCCGACAAGCGTAACATTCGGTATGTCGTGCCCTTTGGCAACCATCTGCGTACCGATCAGCACATTATACCTGCCGCTTGAAAAAGCATTTAAAATTTCTTCATGTGCAAATTTACGCAGCGTGGAATCCTGGTCCATGCGCAAAACTTTTACTTCCGGCAAAGCAGCAATCTGCGCTTCTGCTTTTTGCGTGCCGGTGCCGAAAAATTTTATGCGCCTGCTGTGGCATTTAGGGCATTCTTCCGGCACGGGCATGGTGTTGCCGCAATAATGGCAACGCATGGCTTTTCCTTCTTCATGGTAAACCAAAGCCACGGCGCAGTGCGGGCACATAATGGTTTCACCGCAGTCACGGCACATCACGAAGGTTGAATAACCGCGGCGGTTTAAAAGCACAATTGCCTGCTCACCTGCCGCAGCAGTACGCACAAGCTCCTGCTGCAAAGTACGTGACAGCACCGAAAAATTTCTTTCCTGCAATTCTTTGCGCATATCAACAATTTGTACCTTTGGCAGCGGCTGGCCGTTTGGGCGGCCAGTTAAACGCAGATGCTTAAACCGCTTCATTATGGCATCATAATAACTCTCTATCGACGGCGTTGCGCTACCTAAAACTAACGGTATATTAAAATATTTTGCCCTGTGCAGTGCTACTTCACGGGCATGATAGCATGGCCTTTCTTCCTGCTTGTAGCTCTGGTCGTGCTCTTCATCAATAATAACAAGGCCTAAATTTGTAAAAGGCGCAAAAACAGCCGAACGCACGCCAATTAAAATCTGCGCTTCATTATTGCGTATTTTATAAAAAACGTCTGCCCTTTCACTTGCCGATAGTTTGCTGTGCACAACGGCAATGCAGCCTTTAAACCAGCTTTGAAAACGCTTTACTATCTGCGCCGTAAGGGCAATTTCCGGCACAAGTACCAGCACCTGGCGTCCTTTTGCAAGCGCTTTCGCCGTTAAATTAAGGTATACTTCCGTTTTGCCGCTGCCTGTTACGCCCTGCAATAAAAAAGTTTCCTGCCGTTTTTCCGTAATTGCTTTGCTTACGGCATTAACAGCCTGTGCCTGTTCTTCCGTTAAATCAAAACTTTGTTTTAAAGTGTTATTGCCGGCATAGCTGTTTCGCAAAACGCGCTGCTCTCTGCGGCTGCACCAGCTCTTTTGCAGCAGGGTACGCAAAACAGCAGCACTTACACCTGCTGCTTCCAACTCCTTTGCGCTCAGTTCACGCTCTGCCTGCGCCAAAATTTGCAGTGCCGCCATCTGCGCCTTAGCGCGGTTACTGCCTTCCGCCAGTGCCAGCCTGCCGCTTTCCGTTATGGCATAACAATACTGCATTTTTTCTTTCAGGCGGTTTTCCAGTTCGTAATATAAAAGCCTGCCGTTTTCATCATAAACAGCATGGCGTTTGATACTGCTTTTGCCGGGAATAAAAAGGCGCATTGCTTCTGCAAGCGGGCACATATAATATTCTGCAAGCCAGCGGGCTGCTTCCAGCATTTCACCGTCAAACCACGGCTCAGTGCCTATAACAGCCTGAACCTCTTTATATTTTTCAGGCTCCGGCAAATCGCTGCCCGCTTCGCCAACAACAAAGCCTTCCGTTGTCTGCCGCGCAAAAGGCACAATTACACGCCATCCTGCGCCTATATAGCCAAACTGCGGCGGCAAAGCGTATGTAAACTGTTTAAACAAATTTTTAACAGGTAAATTTATTGCTACGTTAACGTATCTCATACAAAACTCCAACTAAAACTTTACCTATTTATTTTACCATATCCTGACAAATACTTTAATAAAAAAACTGCACCTCCTAAAGTCTAACTTTTGGGGTGCAGTTCAACGCAGTTTAAAATTTTAAATTTTACAGTCCGGCCTGTTTTCTTAAAGTTTCTGCCTTATCGGTATGTTCCCACGGCAGGTCTACATCGGTACGGCCAAAATGCCCGTAAGCAGCAGTCTGATTGTAAATCGGGCGCAGCAAATCCAGCGTTTTAATAATGCCGGACGGGCTGAGAGAGAAGTTCTTTTTAATAAGTTCGGCAATTTTGTCGTCGTCAATTTTACCGGTGCCGAAAGTATCTACCAAAACGGAAACAGGCTGTGCAACGCCAATGGCATAAGCAAGCTGAATTTCGCATTTATCGGCAAGGCCTGCGGCAACAACATTTTTAGCTACATAACGTGCTGCGTAAGCTGCGCTTCTGTCAACCTTGGTGCAATCCTTACCGGAGAAAGCACCGCCGCCGTGACGGGCCATGCCGCCGTAAGTATCAACTATAATTTTACGTCCGGTAAGGCCGCTGTCGCCCTGCGGGCCGCCGATAACGAAACGGCCGGTCGGGTTGATGTAATATTTGGTTTCGTCATCAAGCATTTCTGCCGGTACAACCGGTTTTACAACAAATTCCATAATATCGCGGCGGATTTGTTCCAGAGCAATTTCCGGAGCATGCTGCGTGGAAATAACAATCGTATCAATGCGTACAGGTTTGCCGTCGTCATATTCAACGGTTACCTGGGTTTTTCCGTCCGGACGCAGGTAAGGCAGAACGCCGGTTTTGCGCACTTCTGCAAGGCGGCGGGAAAGTTTATGTGCCAAAGAAACAGGCAGCGGCATATATTCCGGGGTTTCGTTAGTGGCATAACCGAACATCATGCCCTGGTCACCGGCGCCTACTTCGCTTTCATCAGCCTTGCCTTCTTTTGCTTCCAGAGATTTATCAACGCCAAGCGCAATATCCGGCGACTGTTCGTCAATGGAAATCAAAACGCCGCAGGTATTACCGTCAAAGCCATATTTAGCGCGGTCATAACCGATATTGATAACGGTTTCGCGCGCGATTTTAGGAATATCAACATAGCAGCTCGTAGAAATTTCGCCGACAACATGAATCTGCCCGGTTGCAACTACGGTTTCGCAGGCAACACGGCCATGCGGGTCCTCTGCCAGAATAGCATCAAGCACAGCATCAGAAATCTGATCGGCAATTTTATCAGGATGCCCTTCCGTAACAGATTCGGAAGTAAATAATTTTCTCATTCTGTTCCTCCTTATGTAAATAAAAAAGCGCCCTCTGTGAGAGCGCCGCTGATTGTACCGACATTCTCATCTCTCGATTAACTCGCAGGACTTAGCACCGTTTGCATTAATGCAATGGTTGCTGCGGTTTCATTGGGCCAATCCCTCCACCAGCTCTTGATGAGTAATATTAAGTTACTATGATATTATATCCAATTTATGTAAAAAAGGCAACAATTATTTCCTTAAGCGCAGAACGGTGTTCAAAAGTTCTTCCGCAACGTCGTATTTGCTCATCTGCGGCAATTCTTTAATGCTGCCGTCCGGGAAAATCAGTTTTACGATATTGGTTTCGCTGCCAAAGCCTGCCCCCTGCATTGTTACATCGTTGGCAACAATCATATCAAGGTTTTTCTTGGTAACTTTTTCTTTGGCATTATCAATAAGGTTCTGGGTTTCTGCTGCAAAACCAACAAGGAACTGCCCTTTTTTGCGTTCACCCAGCGTTTTTAAAATATCCGGGTTCTTATCCATTACAACCGTTAAAGCATCATCGGTTTTCTTTTTAATTTTTTGCGCTGCCACATCATGCGGGCGGTAATCGGCAACAGCCGCCGCCTTGATAACAATGTCGCAGCCGTCGTAAACGGCAAGGCACGCATCCATCATCTGCTGCGTTGTTTCTACATTTACAACTTTAATGTTCGGCGGCGGTGTAAGCGCGCTGGGGCCTGTAACAAGGGTTACTTCTGCTCCGCGTTCTGCCGCTGCCTGTGCAATGGAGTACCCCATTTTGCCGCTGCTGCGGTTGCCTACATAACGCACCGGGTCAATAGGTTCACGCGTACCGGCAGCAGTTACCAAAACTTTAAGTCCGCACATATCGCCTTCCGTTTTTGCAAAAAAGTTCTTCACAAAATTAACTATATCCGCAGGTTCAGGCAAACGCCCTGCACCAACGGCACCGCAGGCCAGCACGCCGCTTGCCGGAGGCATCACCACAATGCCGCGGCTTTTAATTTTGGCAATATTTTCCTGCGTGGCAGGGTTTTCATACATATGCGTATTCATGGCTGGGCACACAATAACCGGTGAATGTGCCGCAAGCAGCGTTGTCGAAAGCAGATCATCGGCAATGCCGTATGCCATTTTGGCAATGATGTTGGCCGTTGCCGGCACAACCATAAAAAGGTCGGCCCAATCGGCAAGGGCAATATGTTCAACGTTAAATTCCTGATTGGCATTCCACATGGAAACAGCAACTTTATTGCCGCTGATTTCCTTAAAAGTCAGCGGAGTTACAAACTGCTGGGCATGCTCTGTCATAACGACACGCACTTCTGCACCCTGCTTGCGCAGTTTGCTCACCAGGTCAACGGCTTTATAAACGGCAATGCCGCCTGTTACACCTAAAACAATTTTCTTACCCTTCAACAAGGCCGGCGCCTCCCTTATTTACCCTGATTGCGCTCATAAGTAATGGTATCGTTTGCAATTTCCTTCAAGGCAATGCTTACTTCCTTTTCCGGAAGGTTCTGCCCGGGCACAGTCAGTTCGCGTGCGCGTTTGGCAGCCAGCATGGCCAGAGTATATTTGCTGTCAACTTTTTCTGTTAAATAATCGATGGAAGGATCTACCATAGACATTAAAATCACTCCTCTTTTCTGCAATGGCAAATTTCGTCAATAATAAAATATGTACGGGCGGCGCGGTAACGTTCTGCCTCCATAACGGTCAGAACCTTCTGCGTGGCCCTTTCGGCAATGTCATTAACTATAATATAATCATATTCACTGGCGTAAGCAAGCTCGCCCGTGGCGGATGCAAGGCGTTTTTTGATAACCTCTTCACTATCTGTGCCGCGTTTGTAAATACGCGAAGAAAGCTCATCCAGAGAAGGCGGAACAATAAACACAAACACACCGTCCGGGAAACGCTTTTTAATCTGCAAAGCACCCTGAATATCAATTTCCAAAATTACATCTTTGCCCTGATTAAGCAAATCCATAACATAATCGCGCGGCGTACCGTAATAGTTGCCGTATACTTCAGCATACTCCAGAAGGCCGCCCTCTGCAATCATACTTTTAACTTCTTCAACAGTTTTAAAAAAATAACTTACGCCGTCAACTTCGCCCTCGCGCGGAGTGCGGGTGGTTACAGATACCGAATAGCCAATATCCGGCAGCTTTTCACGCAGCATCTGGCAGATTGTACCTTTACCGGCGCCGGACGGACCCGACAAAACCAGCAGCAATCCTTTTGGTTTCAAAATAAGCCCTCCCCTGCTCAGCCGTTATTCTTCATCTTCGTCATCGCTCTGTACAAGCCTGTTGGCAACGGTTTCCGGCTGTACGGCCGACAAAATAATATGGCCGCTGTCAGTAACAATTACCGCACGTGTTCTGCGCCCGTAAGTTGCGTCAATAAGCGTGCCGTTATCGCGCGCTTCCTGAATAATTCTTTTTATCGGCGCAGATTCCGGGCTGATAATAGAAATAATCCTGTTGGCAGCAACTATATTGCCAAAGCCTATGTTAATAAGCTTAATATCCATAAAGCAGCCTCCTTTTATTCGATATTCTGTATCTGTTCCCTGATTTTTTCAATTTCTGCCTTAATGTCTACCACCAGCTGGGCAATGGTGTAGTCATTGGCCTTGGAAGCAATGGTGTTGGCTTCGCGGTTAAATTCCTGCACCAGAAAATCAAGCTTTCTGCCCACCGGCTGATTAAGGTTAATAATTTCGCGGAATTGTTTGATGTGGCTTTTCAGCCTTACAATTTCTTCCGTAATGCTTGTACGGTCGGCAAAAATGGCAACTTCCTGCAACAAGCGTTCCGGCTCTACAGTCTGGTTATATTTTTCAAGCAGGTCGTTAATGCGTTCGCTCAAACGTTCCTGGTATTCTTCCACAACCTGCGGCGAACGTGCTTCTATATGCAAAAGTTTTTCTTCAATCAGCGCGGCGCGCTTGATAAAATCGCCGTAGATATTGCCGCCTTCCGTTTCGCGCATGGCAACAAGGTTGTTAACAGCCTGCTGCAAAGCCTGTTCAAGCTGCGGCCAGATGGTTTCCACGTCAAAAAAGCCCTCTTTAACGCTGATAACGTCCGGGCAGCGCGCAAGGTACAATACTTCTGCCTGCTCGGCCAGCTTGCAGCCGCCGATACCGGCAGCTTCGGCAACTTCCTGCAAAGCATTATGGTACGCTGCTGCCAAAGGCCTGTCTACTTTAACGGTGCAGAGCCCGTCATTTACATAATCTGCTGTGATAAATACATCTATGCGCCCACGGTTAATACTGCGCAAAATAGTTTTGCGTATCCTGTCCTCCAGGGGATTCAAAAAGCGCGGCAAACGGATAGCCACTTCATTGTAACGGTGATTTACCGTTTTCATTTCTACCGTTGCCGAAAACTTTTCATCCTCATATTCGCCGCGGCCAAAACCAGTCATACTTTTAAGCAAAATAAAACCTCCCGCCGCATTTCTAAATTAGTAAAATTGTTGTATACTTATTCTTGAAATAATATTATACCCTATTATGCCTTCATAAGCAAACGAAAAACGCAAATTTTTAAAGAAAAAAGGAGAATTTCCATGAATTTGGAAGGTATTACAATAAATATTCTCACAAGCCGGCTGCAGGAAAAGCTGCTCGGCGGCAAAATATACAAAGTTTTTATGCCTAACAAAAGCAGCCTTCTGCTGCTTGTTAAAACCGAAAATGCCGTTATATCTTTAGCTGCCGATTTTTCCGGCGCTTCGCCCTATTTATATATGCCTGATAAAACGCCGGAACGCCCTGAAACCCCGCCTGCTTTCTGTATGCTTCTGCGCAAGCATCTGGAAGAAGGGCGCATTACCAAAATAACGCAAAGCGGCCTGGACCGCGTTGTTACAATGGAAATAAGCAGCATAGGCAGCGCAAGGCAAATTATCAGCAAACAGCTTATTTTTGAACTAACCGGCAAAAACGCCAATATTATTTTTGTAAGCGAAGGCGTAATTTTAGACAGCCTGAAACATATCGGCAAAGCGTTAAGCAGTTACCGCCAGATTCTGCCGGGGCTTGCCTACATTGCCCCGCCGCCGCAGGACGGGCTGGATATTTTAACATCCGCCCCTATGGATATTGCCGCAGCGGCACAAAACCTGCCCTTGCCGCCGCAAAAAGCGCTTATTGCAGCTACAACCGGCATTGGGCAGTATACGGCAGGCCAGCTTTTAAAATTTGCAGGCATAACTGCCGAAAGCGGTATTACAAACGAAAATGCTGCCGCACTGACAGATGCCATTAGCACCTTGCAAAAAAATATTGCCGCTGCCAAAGCCGGTACTGCGCCTGTATATGCCATTATTACCCGCACCAATACCGTTAAAACAATTCTTCCGTTTAAACCTTTGCAGCTTACAGGCGGCGAAACCGTAAAAGAGTTTGCCTCGCTTAACAGCGCCGTTGCCTTTGCGCAAAGCCTTACGCCTGTTCTTTTGCCGGAACAGGAGGTTTTAAACAAAACAGTAAATGCGGAAACCGAAAAACTGCAGAAGAAAATACTGCTTTTAAAAGAGGAACTTGCCGCGGCGGAAGATGCCGAACAGCAGCGCATTATTGCCGATACCTTAATGGCAAATTTGTACCGCATTGCCAAAGGCAGCGGTGAATGTACGCTGGAAAATATTTATGACGGCACGCCGCTGACCATAAAACTTGCGCCCGATTTAACCGCCAACGAAAACGCACAAAAATATTATAAGCGCTATAATAAATTAAAACGTGCGCAGGCAGAAATTAAAGAACAGCTGAAACTTACGGAAGAGGCCGTTGAATATCTTGGAAGCATCGACATTGCCCTTAAACTTGTACAGACAAGGGGCGAAGTTGCTGAAATTAAGGCAGAACTTGCTGCCGCAGGTTTTATAATAGTAAAAAATACCAAAAATAAAATGCCGCAGGCAAAATCGACACCAACAATTATTAAACTTTCGGAAGATACGGCTTTATATATCGGCAAAAACAACAAACAAAACGATTACGTTACATTTTCAATCGGCAGCGGCAATGATTTATGGTTC
>ENA-OZFV01000730-OZFV01000730.1-human-gut-metagenome-genome-assembly--contig:-NODE-730-length-13243-cov-9.865332_pt1 | contig 13243 bp, 13 predicted proteins | sample MGYA00245110_ERZ653645 | MGnify/ENA primary metagenome ERZ653645 (study PRJEB26926, sample SAMN06165144) | human gut metagenome | biome: ENVO:00009003; feature: ENVO:2100002; material: ENVO:00002003... | reverse complement strand
ACGAGATGTAGCTCCGTCTCGTGGGCTCGGAGATGTGTATAAGAGACAGGGGTTTTTGTGTCTTTTATGATGTGAAACGCTGGATTGGGGAATACGAGAAAGAGGAAGAAATTGTTGACAGACAGGGACGGCGGAGGCTGGTAAAGCGGGCGGAGATTTTACGTCGATTTTTCCTGTATATCATAAGAAAAACGGAGAACCGTTTTAAATGCCGCATTTCTCAGGTACATATCTCAAGTCCGGTAAAGCAGAAGCATTATTTCCGCAGAATGTTCCGGGAGATACTGCCGGAATATATGACGGGTCAGGAAACGATGCTCGATGAGGGAATGGCTGTATTATATAACACCATTTCCAATATGTTAGAGCAGGAGACTCTGGAAGAAAATGAAGAATACGAAGCGCTTATCATTGACTGTGGAGGAGGGACAACAGATTTATGTTCTTATCGTTTTCGTATTCAGGACCGCAGAGCTGCTTACAAAATTTATATGGAAACTGCCTATGAGAATGGCGACACGGACTTTGGTGGAAATAACCTGACATACCGCATCATGCAGATATTGAAAATCGCACTGGTGCGTGCCAAAGGAAATCGGAATGTAAGCAGCGTGAAAGAAATCTTAGAATATATGGATACGGATATTTACCGTTTTATTGATTCTCATGGAGTAAAGGCGTTTTATCAGTATTTAGAGCAGGAATATCAGAAAGCGGAAGAGACACTTCCGACGCATTTTGCCGATTTTGAAAGATATAACCGCAGCGAGTATTACAAGGTGAAAAATAATTTTTATACCTTGTTCAATACAGCAGAGCAGATAAAAAAATTATTTTACGGAAAAGTCGGAGCATTGGAGGTCACAGTTACTTCGGAACAGAAGGAGCAGAGGGAAAATACCGTTTTATTGGATAAATGGAAACTGTCTTTCTGGAAAGGGAACAGCCTTACGGTGGAAAAGATGATACCGGAAGTGATGATGAACTATTTTGAGATAGAGCTGCTGTTATCCGGCGAGATATACGGCATTGTACAGAAATTTATGGAGGAATTATACCACAGCGGAAGAATACAGGATTTTTCCTTTATTAAGCTGACGGGGCAGTCCTGCAAGATTGATTTGTTCAAGGATGCGTTAAAAGAGTTCGTTCCGGGGAGAATGATACAGTTTCGGAAAAGGGCGAATATTGATGCGGCAGATTTTGAATTAAAGATGACTTGTGTGGACGGGGCGCTGAAATATCTGCGTGACCGGAAATATGGGCTGGCAGATATTCACCTGAACAATGGGAAAGCTGTGCTCCCCTATCGGATTACCGCTTATACCCATAATGGAAAAGAAGTGGTACTGGTGGATGGTTTTAAAGACTGGGATACGGCGGGAACTATTTCGAGGAATATGGAGGATTTGATTCTTCCGCTGTACTTGAAAAATGCGGACGGGGAGGAACATTGCCGTTTTCAGTATGTATGCAGGCAAGAAGATTTTTCACAGAAAAGCTATGAGGAGATTGAGGCGGTTTATGGTTCCCATATTCTACAGAAAGAGACGGACAGTATTGAGAATGGGGATGTGAAGTTCTTCGTATGGGCAGAACAGGAGGAATGGGGATTTCAGGTTGTTCCGGTTTACTGTGAAATGGATGAGCTTTATCTGGGGAAAGCAGAATTTTTCAGTTTCGAGAGTGATAACTGGGTGAACAGTTTTTTTGACGGGAAGAAATAGGAGTGTGAAGTTTCATGGAAATCAGGGTTCCGGTGTTTGCGGGCAGGCGTATTTTGAAAAAAGAAAGTTTGTGGGATATCAGGGATTACACCTATGCAGGATGGCAGTTGTATTATGCGGATCATACGGATGGCCTGTTAAAGGGCTGTGAGATACATGCAGAAGATGGTCGGCTTGTCATCGGGAAGGGAATGCTGAAATTTCACGATTTTATTTATCTGATGATGGAAGAGGAGAGGGTGGATTATCAACCGAAGAACAGGTGGCAGATGCTGAAAGCGGAATTTTCAGAGGATGAGACAAACTTAGACTACAAGGCATACTGTGTCAGATTTTTTCTGGATGAGGAGTTGGAACTGGGCGAGAACCAGATGGAAATGTGCCGCTTCTATCTGCGGGAAGGTTCGGCACTGCGTGACAGCTATAAGAATTTTGCGGATATGTCAACCGAGTACGATACGGTAAATCTGATCTGTGCTACGGTGGCAGGAATTGGGGAGAAAACGCTGCATCCGGTAGTGGTTAAGCAGTTTGGAGAAGAAATTTGGAATGCGAAAGAGAAGGAGACTTCTGATTTTGCTTTTTCTTATATGATTGCAAGTAGCAAGGGAAAGATAGAGCGTCAGTCTATTATAAGGTATTTGCAGGATAAAGGCAGGAAGGAAAGCGAAAAAGATTTATCTGCATGGGATAACAATATGATTTATGCAGAGATGGAACGAATATTAAGGCACAGAGGTACTGGACATGGAAAGGGCTATGATAGAAAGATGATTTATGTAGAGTGAGGTGGAGACGATGGAAATGGTATATGAGAAGGTAAAACTGTTTAGAAAACAGATGGAAATTTTAATTCCGGAAGGATTTAAGGATATGCCGGATTATGTTGCCAAAAAGAAATACCCATCAAAGCACAGACCACCGGTCATATTGATGGATAAGAATAATATGGTTAATTTTACATTTCATCTCATGGATATGGCGCTTGCAGAGGGACAGTTAAAAAAGGCGGCAGAGGGATTTGTGAAAAGTATGAAGCAGGTGTATGTAAATGCAAAATTTCAGGAATTACAATATGGTGAACGGAATGATGGCGGTAAAATAGCATGGCTTGCATATGAAACAATGGCGATTGATGCAGATATTTTTAATATCATGTTTATTACTCCATTAGAAGGAAAACTGCTGTATGGTTCATTTAACTGTATTTTGGGAATGCAGGATGAGTGGGAAGAAATCGCAATGTACTGTATTAGGACGATTACGAAGGTAGAGGAGGAGCAGCAATGAGAGCAGTTCGTATTGAGACATCTCCGTTTCAGATTCTATCATTGGTGGAATTTGAAAGCATATTAAAAAAGAATCAGCATGGCTGCGCTAAGATATCCGGTTATATATCTGCGGAAGAAAAAAATCGGATAATGGCTATGATATCGGAAGAAACATGGGCACATATTTGGTTTTATGATGAAACCGGAGGGAAAAATATTTTATTTTGCGGGTATATCGAGGATTTGAGAATCCATGCAGAGGCGGACACATTTTTATTGACGGTACTTTTAAAAACAGGGACAGGCAAGATGGATATGGGGGAGCATATTGGAGTGTATCAAAATGCATCCACCTCCTACCAGAAAATACTTGAAACCATAGTACAGGGATACACAGATGGAAAGCTCCTTATGGGAACGGAAGCAGGAAACATAGGAAAGATGGTTGTCCAGTATAAGGAGACAGACTGGGAATTTGCAAAGCGCCTGGCTGCTCAAAAAAATACTGTGATAATGGCAAATGAGAAGAGTGCCGGTGTGAAATACACTTTTGGAATTGTAGAGGAAGCGGGACGTGAATTGTTATCTTATGAAGCGTATTCCATAGTAAATCTGATTGGGGAATATCAGATAAAGAAAGACTGTGGCATGGCGGAAAAGGATGCAGTGGCGTATAAAGTAAAGACCAGAGAGATATTTTATCTGGGAGATTCCGTTTGTTTCTTTGGAAAAAATTATATTGTCGGAGAAGCAGAGCGGAAATGGGAAGGAAACGAGGTATATAACTATTATCTGCTGGAAACTAAGGGAGAATTACGGCAGATGTCATATGGCAACAAGAAGATCATTGGCGCGTCCATGAAGGGAAACGTCACAGCCGTAAAGAAAGACACGGTAAAAGTTGTGCTGATGGAGGATAAAACAGGAGGATGGGCAGGACAGAAATGGTTTGCTTATTCTACAATTTATTCTTCACCGGATGGCACCGGCTGGTATTGTATGCCGGAAAAAGGGGATAGTGTCCGTTTATATTTTCCGAATGAGAATGAAGCAGAGGCATATGTGAATAGTTCTGTGAATGAACAGTCATCAAACAGTTCGGCACGCAGCAATCCGGATGAGAAGTCCATAAAAAATAAGCAGGGAAAAGAAGTTTTGTTTCAGCCTGACCGGCTGATTCTCACAAATAACAATGGGATGTCGGTCAAGATCATAGACGATGAAGGAATCATAATAGAAAGTGATAAGAGTATCACGATCAGGGCAAAAGAAAATATAGGAATCATCAGCATGGAGCAGGGAGTGGAGATGTCTGCGCCGGAAAAGATTGCATTTCAACAGGGAAGTACCATGTTAGAGCTTGCGGATGATATCAATGTACAGGGTGGACGTGTAAACATGCAGTAATACAGAGGAACGATAATGGAAAAATTTCTTGATGAACTGATATTAAGTGAGCGTAAAAAGAGGAAAGAAAAGGTTCTTGATAAGCAGATTGATCTGGAAAGAGATCTGCCGGAGCAATATCTTCAAACGGTAGTAATGTCAGACAAAGCGACCAGTATAAAGATTCCGGCTTTTATGAAAGATTTACCGGAAAAATTGGTAGAACAAAAATATGAGTTTGAGCCCATACCGCAGATTATTAAAAGTACGCAGAATGGAAACATTAATTTTACGTTTTCACTGCTTGATGTATCAGTGGAACCGGGACAGCTTGGAGAAATTTGCCAGGGCTGCAAGCGGGCATGGAGAAGAATTTTACCGGAAATCATTTTTTATGAGGAAGGGGAGGAGGACATTAACGGCATCAGGGTTCATTGGATGGAATATTCCAATCATGCGGCAGGAGGAAAGCTATATAATTTCCTGTTTTATGCAGCGACAGAGCAGACACTTGTGGGGAGTATGAATTGTCCTTATAACAAGCATGAGGTTTGGGTGAAAATAGCAAAACTTTGCATGAGAACATTAAGAGGAAGAAGATATGACGGAGAGACAGCAGCAGATCATGGAAATCGGGAAAGGGATGATGGAACCCATATTTATGGGACAGCTTCCGGAATTGATGAAAAACTATAAGGATGAGGAAACAGACATATTGGCAGGCTTGGAAGAAAGGCTTGGAGAAGTATTTCAAAAGGCACAGCAGATGCAAAAAGCTGATAGAAAAGGAAAGATTTGCACAATGGGGATCAGCTATCTGCAAAGCAGTGTATTGACAGGAAATTATGAGCTGCGAATTGATTTATACGATAAAGAGTTTTATTTGGACAGTGCAGAATGCTGTACCTACTGGAATCCAGCGTTTATTACAGAATACATACAAAAGGATATAAAATATTTTAAATATAACATACATGGCAAAGTGCCACAGATAAGGACATATGAGATACAGGAATTTATGGATGGCTATATCATCAACTACTTGTATTTACTGGCACAGTTTCTGGAGCAGATCATGCCGCAAATCCTCTGTAAAATCAGACCTGCCTTCCGGGAGGTCATGGATGACGGTATGCATGTGATTTTTGGAGAATACATGGGAAAAGGAATGATCATAGTGGGGGAGACAGAGGAATGAAGTATTATCTGTTAAACTGGGAGGAAAAGGGAAATCCGGTGCCGAGGATCCGAAACTGGATGGAGAGACTGGATTATCAGGCAGTTCAAAGAAGAGAATTGGCGAAGTTACCGGAGCGAACCATTCTTTTTTTGGAAGAAAATTCGGATACACTGTTTTCTGATGTGATAGAAAAACCGTTTTTTCTGGTGTCAAAAATGTTTTGGGATGTGTCAAAAATGTATGAAGTGCCGACCAGAGGAAAAGAAATGGTTTTGCTTGATGGCATGAACGGTTTTGCAGAAATTTATTATATGCCAGTGTATCCACGATATCGTTGTCTTTCAGAAGAAACCGTTTTTAATAATGATTATTCTGTGATTCAGGAATTGATATTGGATAAAGAGAAGATAAAATATGTACCTCCGGTTTTTGAAGTGGCAGAAGTAGAAAAAGACTATCTCATCTGCCGGTTGGACTTTATAGAAAGTATTTTGCGAAGAGGTGCAAAAGGAATCAAACTAGCAGAGCTTAAGGTGGAATAGGAGGAGCTGAATGTCAAAAGGAGATAATTTTGCGAATGGCGCATTGGTGACACGGGCAGGAAATGCGAAAAAATCGTCAGAAGAGTTAAATGGTATATCAGAAAGTGCACAGGAACAGCATGAGATGGAACTGCAGGCATTATTTGACCAATTGGAATTGGAGGAGGGCGAAGAGGTGCAGTTCCCGTATCTGGTTCGGGGAGCGGAGCTTTACTGTAATTGCGGGACGCATAAAAGGAGATTAAATTTGCCAATATGCCATGGGGTGTATACAAACGGGAAGCCTATGATGCACGAAGAAGATTGTGAGGTTGGGGATGACAAAAATATTCCATCTTTTGGAATTTGCCAAAGCGAAGAGAATCCGGTGAACAAATCATGGTTTGCCAAAGCAGGGGACAAGATCAAGGATTTTTTTACCGGAGAGGAGGACACGGATGATGCGGAAAAGATCATCCTAAAGACGGAGGACGGACAGAACGTGAAAGGCTATCCCTGCACGCCCTGCATTGTGGGAACATGGAAGGATGTATATGAGTCAGAGAAAATTCTTAGAAATAACGCAGATGCAACAAGTGAAGGAGATAAGCTGTCTGCATTGACACAGAGATCATTTCTTGTTTGTGCCTATGGAGGATTAATAGAACCCATTTCATCAGGTCAGGAAGAATAGGAGAGGTTTATGGCAGAAGGATTACAAAGGAGAATTGAATATTCCGATTTAAAATTTATCAGTTCCTTTGCCATGGAAAAGATCCTTGATTTTCAGACATGGGAGGTGCCAGGGGAACATGCCAGAGGAAACTTTCGACTTCTGTTGTCAGAAAACGAGACAGGCATAAACAGCATGAATGCACCCATACAGCTTTTGGGGCAGGGGAATACTGCGGGAGCGTTGTTCAGCGGATATCCGGAAAAGGTGGAAATCAAAGAAGAAAGAGGATACAGGATTGCAGACATACAGGCTGTGTCAGGAACCATTCTTTTAGATCAGAAAAAAAGTAACCGGGTATTTCAGAAAAAAGTACAGACTTATATGGGGATTGCCAGTGCCGTAACAGCAGATACCGATCACTGCGCCTGCATACTGCCGGGGAGCGACATGCGAACAGGAGGGACACTGATACAGTATCAGGAAACAGACTGGAGATTTCTGAAAAGAATGGCGTCCCAGCTTGGACTTCCATTAGTGCCGGATACCAGCTATTATTATCCCCGCTTTTACCTTGGATTGCCGGAAGGTGAAAAAAGGGAATTGGGAGAAATCATTTCCTGTGATCTCTGTTTTGATGGGAGATATTATGCAGTCAGTGGAAAATGCCTTGTTGATAGGGAAGATTTCATTTGTTATGATGTTGTTACGAGGACAAGCCTATCGCTGGGGGACAGGGTAACATATGAAGGAAGGGAGCTGCTTGTTTCACGGAAAAAAACAGAACTGGCAGGAGGGGAGGTCATCTTTACATACCGCCTTGCGGGAAACAGTTATACGTGGGTTCCATGGGAGGATAACCCGGACTATACGGGAATGTCATTTGTCGGATCCATTGTCGGAACGCAGGGGGAACAGGTAGAAGTAGCATTTGATATTGACAAGACTGCGGCGGGCGGGAACCGTTATGGATTTGCCCCGGCGACAGGTAACCTGATGTACTGTATGCCGCAGAAGGGAACAAAAACAGCATTATATATAGGAAATGGAGATGAGGCGCAGGGAATAGCGACAGGGTGCATCCGTACTAATGGAAGCACCTGTGAGGGGACGGGAAGTCCAGAGAAGAAAAGTTTCCGGTCAGAGCATGGCAAAGGAATGGATCTGTATCCGCAGCGAATGGGATTGGATGGCGGTGAAACGGGAAAGATTACATTTGAGGATGAAACGGGGACTACCATAGAAAGCAATGGCGGGCTTGTTCTGATGGCAAAAGAAGGAATCCGGCTGGAGAGCATGACAGGGATTGCCATGCAGGGAATGTCAGATATCATGGCATTGTATGCAGAAGGGGCATCCAGTCTTTGTGTGAACGGCAGTGTGGATATGCTGGGCAGGCTGGCAGGAATATCAGCCAGTAAGTATACTGGGTATCCGCCCTATGATGATGCACCTAAGGAGGGTGAATTTGACTGGGAAGGATTTACGAGAAACCTTGCAATCGGTCTTGGAGTAGTTGCAGTATGTGCCATTGGTGCCGCAATTAGTATAGCAACGCTTGGTGCTGGAAGTATTTTAGCCGGGGCGTTTATAGGTGCGGGTATTGGTGCATTATCTACGACAGCGATGAAAGCAGGAGAGGAGATTTCGACTGGAAATGTCCGAAGTGCGAAAGAAGCTTTTCGGGATGTAGGAATATCAGCTGCCAGCGGTTTTATAACGGGGGCATTTGGAGCAAAATTTCCGGGAGCACATCGTTTGGCTGAAGGTGTTGTAGATACGGCGGTATCAGCAGGTGAAAGACTTGCGTATGCAGTCTTTGATGACAGTATGTCATGGGATGAGAAGTGGGCATATGCTTTTGATCCAGGACAGATGGTGGCAGATTTTGTAACAGGTGTTGTCATAGGAGAAATCCTTGATGGGATAATGGCAGCAACACAGAATAAGTTAAGAAGTATTTTTGCAAATAGTGATGAGATGCGGCGGGCACTTGATAGCGGTAATAAGACGAAACCATATGCTAATAGCAGACCGTCGTTTAGAAAAGGTGTTGTAGAGGAAGTATGGGAGAATGCGAAAGGTCCTGATGGATTGGTTAGAGATCCTAATACAGGTGATATAATTAATTGGACTCCAGGTCAATCAAGAAAAGGAGTTTGGGACATGGGACATATTCCAGAGGCAAAATATTCAGAAATGCATGAAGCATATATGAATGGAGAATTAACAACCAAAGAATTTGTAGACTGGTATAATGACCCCGCAAACTATAGACCAGAATTACCGAGTAATAATCGTAGTCATAAATATGAATAAAGGAGAAATCAATGGATATAAGTTTAGTAGCTAAAATGAAAAAATATGATGAGTTTATTTCTTGTTATAACGAAGGAGATGAGAAAAAATTATATAAAGGAAAATCATTATTATTTTATTCATTATCTAATAATGATGCAGAAAGCCGTTATTTAATAACAGATTTTTTACTTAATAAAGGTGCTGAAACTAATGTGATAAATGAATGTGGCGAAAATTTATTACATATTCTGTTGTCAAGGACAAATCACAATATAAAACAAACTGCAGAGTTGTGCCAAAGATTAATTAAAAATGGAGTAGATATTAATCAATTAGATAAAAAGGATAGATTGCCATTACAATATGTGGTTAATATGAAATATACTGATGAGGAACTCGAGCCATTATATCAAATTTGGTTTTCACAAAATAATGTTTTAGTTAATCACAAGAATGCGTGGGGAAAAACACCATTGGAAATTGCGGAGAAAATGCCTTATAGAGCAAGTTTACTAGAAAGGATGAAAAAGTATGAGTGAATTAGTAACTTTTATTTCTAATGCTGGTGGAAGTATTGTTTCAAAAAATATATTATCCCATAAGGGAAAGTTGAGATGGTGTGTTAGAGAAGAAGCTATAAATGATGTAGATAATGGATGGAGGTTTTTTGCGGATATTGATACAGAAGAATATTTGAGTAAAGCTGATAATATGTGTATATGTGATTTTAATACTGTAGCAAATATAGAACCAGCAATTTTGGCAATATATGATTGCAAAGTTGGAACTGATATAGAATTGATAGAGGAGAATGGAAAGAAAGTTTTTTTAGATAGTAATACGGGAGAAAGAATTAAATCATAGTATTTACTTTTGAATAACTATTAATAAATTCAAAATTATATATATGTCTATTGGAGCGGCTTATGGCAGAAGGATTACAAAGGAGAATTGAATATTCCGATTTAAAATTTATCAGTTCCTTTGCCATGGAAAAGATCCTTGATTTTCAGACATGGGAGGTGCCAGGGGAACATGCCAGAGGAAACTTTCGACTTCTGTTGTCAGAAAACGAGACAGGCATAAACAGCATGAATGCACCCATACAGCTTTTGGGGCAGGGGAATACTGCGGGAGCGTTGTTCAGCGGATATCCGGAAAAGGTGGAAATCAAAGAAGAAAGAGGATACAGGATTGCAGACATACAGGCTGTGTCAGGAACCATTCTTTTAGATCAGAAAAAAAGTAACCGGGTATTTCAGAAAAAAGTACAGACTTATATGGGGATTGCCAGTGCCGTAACAGCAGATACCGATCACTGCGCCTGCATACTGCCGGGGAGCGACATGCGAACAGGAGGGACACTGATACAGTATCAGGAAACAGACTGGAGATTTCTGAAAAGAATGGCGTCCCAGCTTGGACTTCCATTAGTGCCGGATACCAGCTATTATTATCCCCGCTTTTACCTTGGATTGCCGGAAGGTGAAAAAAGGGAATTGGGAGAAATCATTTCCTGTGATCTCTGTTTTGATGGGAGATATTATGCAGTCAGTGGAAAATGCCTTGTTGATAGGGAAGATTTCATTTGTTATGATGTTGTTACGAGGACAAGCCTATCGCTGGGGGACAGGGTAACATATGAAGGAAGGGAGCTGCTTGTTTCACGGAAAAAAACAGAACTGGCAGGAGGGGAGGTCATCTTTACATACCGCCTTGCGGGAAACAGTTATACGTGGGTTCCATGGGAGGATAACCCGGACTATACGGGAATGTCATTTGTCGGATCCATTGTCGGAACGCAGGGGGAACAGGTAGAAGTAGCATTTGATATTGACAAGACTGCGGCGGGCGGGAACCGTTATGGATTTGCCCCGGCGACAGGTAACCTGATGTACTGTATGCCGCAGAAGGGAACAAAAACAGCATTATATATAGGAAATGGAGATGAGGCGCAGGGAATAGCGACAGGGTGCATCCGTACTAATGGAAGCACCTGTGAGGGGACGGGAAGTCCAGAGAAGAAAAGTTTCCGGTCAGAGCATGGCAAAGGAATGGATCTGTATCCGCAGCGAATGGGATTGGATGGCGGTGAAACGGGAAAGATTACATTTGAGGATGAAACGGGGACTACCATAGAAAGCAATGGCGGGCTTGTTCTGATGGCAAAAGAAGGAATCCGGCTGGAGAGCATGACAGGGATTGCCATGCAGGGAATGTCAGATATCATGGCATTGTATGCAGAAGGGGCATCCAGTCTTTGTGTGAACGGCAGTGTGGATATGCTGGGGAAGATGACAGGCCTGGCGGGGACAGTATATCAAAAGTATGATCCGTTTGAGGACGCACCTCAGGAGGGTGAATTTGACTGGGGAGGATTTGCAAGAAATCTTGTCATGGGGCTTGCTGTAGGAGCTGCCTGCATAGCTTTAGCTGTATTTTTGCCGGGGATAGGAACAGTTGCTGCGGGTGCATTGTTTGGTGCAGGAATGGGAGCAATTTCAGCATCAGTTGTAGGAGCGGTGAATGATTACTCCAGTGGAAATGTCAGAAGTCTGGGAGAAGCAACTAGAGATATGGTGATTTCCATGGTTACTGGGGCGATTACTGGCGCAATTGGTGCGGCATTTCCAGCATTAAATTGGGTTGGAGAAGGGCTGGTAGATCTTGGAAGTGGTGTACTGACTAGAGGAATGTATGCGCTTGTTGATTCCAACATGTCTATAGAGGAGAAACTAGCGTATGCGTTTGACTGGAAACAGATGGGGGCAGATTTTCTTACTGGTGTGGCAATACACTTTGTATTTAAAGGCATAGATGAACTAAGGACTGGTAAAAAAACGGCATATCGTGGTCAGTATTCATTTGATATGAACGGAAATGAGGTTTCTTGCATATCTGATTTTTATGACATTGAAAATTTGGCAGCTATAGAGGATGCAAGATTTTATAATGAACCTACATTTTATAAGGTAGAAGTTGGTGGTAATCAAAGTGTATATGTTTCGACAGGGAATATAAGGCAAAGTCAATTTGCGGAAATTGTAAATCAATCTTCTGGAGATATTTCAATAGTTTCTGGTATGCATGGAGGACCAGATGGATCATTACTGAGCGAGTATAATGGTGTTTCGGGAAAACAATTATTGAACGAAGATTTAAAAGTATGGGGGGATTCACTAAATATAAAAATATACGATGTAAGTAAATTGAGCTCAGAAGAATTGAAATCAGTTATAAAATCAAGTGACATTACAATATGTGGTTGGTGTTTTAGCGAAAGAAGCAAATTATTATTAGAAGCACTTGGTTGCTTATAATGCGAAATGATAGATACTTTTCTTTTGGTGAGTGCTATTTTATGTTAAATTATATAAATATCTGATTTGTATACGAGGAGAGAGAATAATGAATTCTGATATGACAAAGTATTGTTATCAACATTTTGAAAATGCATACAATATTGGGTGGAATGTAAATTTTGATAGTACAGTGGAAAGTAAAGAGACATTTGATTCAATATTCATAGAAAAGCTGACTTTATATTGTGAGAATCCATTAAATAGCGATTTGAATGGTGTATGTCGTGAAACAGAGATTGATGGAAAAAAGTATGTAAAAGGGTTTGGAGAAATACGCATCATTGATTTAAAAAAGAAAATAAGATATGCGGCGCCAAATGTTATTATAGATGATATATTAAATGGAAAATATATACCGCCAATAGAATTTGTCGATGCAGTTTTAACAGGACCGACTTTTGATTCTGAAGAATATCAGGAATTTTATTTAAATTATTCGGAAAAAAACTTTTGGGGAGAAAACGAAGAAAATTTAAAAAAAATAGTTAAGGTATTGGAATTGGCAGGAGATTTTGAAGGCTTTAAAGATTATATTTTGAATAACGATTTGATAAATATAGTTGTCCCTAAAGGTTCGTTACTTAATTATACAATCACAGAAGGGAAAGAAAAGGAAGCACTTTGGCTTATTGAAAATGGTATAGATATTAATGCTTTTGACGGTTTGGAACTTATGACGGCAATAAAAAAGAACAACAATATAATTGCAAAAAAATTAATAGATGAAGGTATTGTTATTAACAGTAGAGAGATGAAAGATAATCCTTTAGTTCTGTCTCTTATACACATCTGACGCTGCCGACGATCTTACGCGTGTAGATC
>ENA-OZFV01000726-OZFV01000726.1-human-gut-metagenome-genome-assembly--contig:-NODE-726-length-13290-cov-4.578391_pt1 | contig 13290 bp, 9 predicted proteins | sample MGYA00245110_ERZ653645 | MGnify/ENA primary metagenome ERZ653645 (study PRJEB26926, sample SAMN06165144) | human gut metagenome | biome: ENVO:00009003; feature: ENVO:2100002; material: ENVO:00002003... | reverse complement strand
CGAGATGTAGCTCCGTCTCGTGGGCTCGGAGATGTGTATAAGAGACAGGGGTGTGATAACGCTTCACCAGCTCTTCCCCGGTCTTTACGGCATCGGTCTTATAATCCATAAGGATAAGATCGTCACCCTCTTCAAAAAAGGCATCAATAATTCCCTGAATCAGTACCTGCTCCTCATGTGGAAACTGCGGCTTTACGCGGTCTGCTGCGATGCCAAGTACAAAGGGCTGCTCTTTTTTAAGCTTCTGAAGGTGCTGTGCCTTGGCCATTCTCTGTGCCAGTGAAGATTGAAAAAATATAACAAGCTTTTTCACAGAAACGGCTTCGCTCCATGGCTTCTGCAACAGCTCTTTCTCTACCATGAGTGCAATCTGCCGTTCCAACTCTAAAATCATGTAAGTATCTGCTTCTGATTTCTCAGATTTCTTACTCCGGTTTTCTTCCCGGTTCATTTCTTTATTATTTTCCTCATTATGCTTCTCTTTCTGACTCTGATCTTGTTCCTGATTCTGCTTCCATTCTTGATTTTGTTCCTGTATCTGTGCTTTTGCTTCCAGCACCTTCTCAAAATCAAGCAGCTCCATCACCCGGTGGTAAGCGCTTCCGCGGTCTGCCCCGGACATTCCCTGCTCTTCCTGCATAAAGGCTGGAATATACGGCACGATTTCCTTTTCCGGGAACAATTCTCCCGCAAAATCCAAATCCATCTGTGCTTTCTTTAACTCGGAAACACTGGTCTTTGTCACCAGCTCCTTTAACCCTTCGTCCGCATACCTGCGGTCCATGCGCTGCCGCAGCTTTTCCTTCTGTGCAAGCTCTTCTTCTGACGCCTCTTCCCTCGTAATCCGGTACATAAACTGTTCTCTTTGCAGAAGCTGTCCACACTCCCCGGAAATCTCCTGCTCCTTCAGCTCTCCTTCGCTGATAAACTGTGCATCAGACAATGCCGGCAGAACAAATTGCAGGAACGATCCGGCATTCAAAAGATCCGTAAAACGCATTCGGCCATCCTCGGCCTTCGTATTTTCATATAATGCAATCTGTTCCCTAAGCTTTTCTCCATCCCTGACAACTGCTGTAAGAATCAGCTTTTCCCTGGCACGCGTCATGGCAACATAAAGAACACGCATTTCTTCTGCCAGCGTATCCAGACGCATTTTCAGGGAAACCACATTTTTCTTCGTCATACGGCGCTGGATGCGAAGCTCACTGTCAATCTCATCCACTCCCATCCCCAGATCCATATCGGTCACAAGACGTCCTGTGGTATCCTGCATATTGAATTTCTTGGATAAGCCTGCCACGAAGCATACCGGGAATTCCAGTCCTTTACTCTTGTGGATACTCATAATCCGTACGACATCAGCATTTTCATCCAGAATATCCGCTTCTCCGTAATCCACCTCATACTTCGACAGCTGCTCGATGTAGCGCAGAAAATGAAAGACACCATAAAAGCTCGTCTGCTCAAAGGCGACCGCCTTAGACAAAAGCATTTCCACATTCGCCCTTCGCTGCTCACCGCCGGGCTTTGCCGTCACATACTGAAAATACCCGGTTGTATAAATCAATGCTTCCAGCAGCTTATGAATCGGCGTATAAACGGACATCTGCCGGTAATGCTCCAATATGGTTAAAAAGTCCGCAATCTTCTCTTTTAAATCTCCATCATAAGCCCTTAACTGATCGATCAGAGCCATCGGTTTGCCGGCTGCCACTACCGCTTCTGCTGAATCATCCCCCACTACGGTATTCTCTTCTGAGGTATTTTCTCCTGCTTTGTCCTTATCTTCTGAAGCCTTCCCTTCGATCTTCTTGTCCGTCACACCGGCCCGGATTCTCGCAATCTCCTCCTCTGAAAAGCCTCCAAAGTAAGATTTCATCGTTCCATACAGAGGAATATCCTGCCTCGGATTGTCAATCACATGCAGGAACTGCAAAAGCTCCCGGATCTCCGAGGCTTCAAAATACCCGGTGCGGAGGCTCACATAAGCAGGAATTCCCTCCTTTTGCAGCGTCTCCTTAAACTCCTGCGCCCAGCCGGAATTCGTCCGGAGCAGAATCACCATATCCCGGTACTGTACCGGCCGCAGCGCACCGGTCTCCTTGTCCGTCACCTGAAAGCTCTGATACAGTGTACGGATTTTGGCAGCAATTGCCCTGGCTTCAAAGCTGCGCACCGACTCTCCGCTTTCCTCCTCCTGCGTAAAAATCAGATATTCCGTGTCATTCCCGGTATTTTCCGGATAAGAGGCGCCCTCATAAAGGGCAGCATCCTCATCATAGACAATCCCGCCAAGCTCCTGCCCCATAATCTTCTGAAACAGCGTGTTGACTCCCTCCAAAACCTCTCTACGGCTCCGGAAATTCTTATGCAGGTCAATCCGCTGGCAGCCGGATTCTTCCTTCGTATAGGTATGGTACTTTTCCATGAAAAGTTCCGGTCTTGCCAGACGGAATTTATAAATGCTCTGCTTGACATCTCCTACCATGAAACGGTTATTTCGTCCATCCTGTTCTCCGGAAACTGCCATCAGAAGATATTCCTGCACCAGATTACTGTCCTGGTATTCATCAATCAGAATCTCGTCAAAGCACTCCCGGTACTCCTTTGCCGCCCTGGTCGGAACAATCTCCCCGTCCTCTCTGGTAAGCAGAATCTGTAACGCCAGATGCTCCATATCGCCAAAATCGATCATATTGGCCTCGCGCTTTTTCTGCGTAAGCATACGTTCATAAGTGAGCACCAGAGAAATAAGCTCCTCCACCATCGGACAGGCTCTATGCATCTGTGCAAGCGCCTGTTCGGGAGATCGTAACAGGAAATCGCCTTTCAGCTTCTCGATCTGCTTTTTCACCTCATTACGGAGCTGCTGAGCCATGGCACGTAATGCAGGATCCACAGAGTCATCCTTTTTCGAAGGGAGACGCCCGAAGGTGATCTTCTCCATGACTTCATACTGTTCCTGATAGGTCTCCTTCATCGATGCCTGCTCTAACATCTCCGCTTCCTTTTCAAGAAGCTCCCCATACATATAAGGGCCTGCCGGACGCTCTGACAGCCTGCACGCCTGCCGGAGTTTTCCGGCCAGCTCCTGCAGCATAAAGCACACATGGGAGGTAAGATACCTGCACCACTGCGTCCCGTTCAGTTCCTCCACATCCGCAGCTTTATAATCCTCCATGCAGCCAAGAAGCCAGTCTTCCGGCCAGGGATAGCTCTCTGCGAAGTCATGTAGCTTTTCGATATATTGCATGAGAAGCCGGTCGTTGCTTCCCCCTGTAAAATATTCCACACACTGCAGAAACTTCCGATCTGCCGCATCATATTCCTGCTCAAGCAGTTCATTTAAGGTATCCTGCTGCAACAGCTTCAGTTCTCCCTCATCTGCCACACGGAAGCCGGGATCTAACCCGATCTCATGGAAATGATTGCGGATAACGAAAAGACAGAAGCTGTCGATTGTGGTAATCTGCGCCTTATGTAATAACGCTGCCTGCTTCTGTAAATGCCCGTTAAACGGATCCACTGCAAGCTCCCGGTCAATCGCCTGCCGGATACGCTCGCGCATCTCTGCCGCTGCCGCATTCGTAAAGGTCACTACCAGTAAGCGGTCAATATCCACCGGATGCTCTTTATTCAGAATCATCTGAATGATCCTCTCGACAAGCACCGCCGTTTTACCGGAACCGGCTGCTGCCGAAACCAGAAGATTCCGGTTTCTTAAATCTATGACCTGCTGCTGCTCCTTCGTAAAGGTTACTCCCACGCCGCATCCTCCTTCTTATATCTGTCCTCTGTGAGCAGGCTCCCCCGGACATTTTATGCAATCAGTTCTGCATGGCTGAATGCTTACGCATCTTTTCGATGATATCCTGCTCATCCTTAAGGACATCCATGCCATGTCCGGGCTTTCGTTTTTCAAAGCCCGGTATTTTTCCGTCAAATGCACAGATTTCGCGGAACGTACAATAGGTACAGGACTCGGTATTGCCCTGCTCGCAGGGATTGACCTCAATATTTCCCTGTAGGATTTCGGTTCCAAACTGGTGCATCTTCTGGTTTACATAATTCGATATCACTTCGTAATCCTGCCGGTTTACCACACTGGACCGGGCAGATAAGGAGCCGTCACTTTTGCGCTCCACCGGAATAATTGAGGATTTCGTCGCAAAGCTGCCGTCCAGAAGTCCGATGACCTCCTCACTGTCGTTCACCAGTCCATTCATGCGCAGCTCCTTCAAAAGCTGATCGTTTACCTGCTCCGGACTCAGCTCTTCCTCACTCTTAATCATCGGGTCATTCACATGATAGTAAAGCAGCGCTGCCGGAACAACCTCCTTATCCGGATGACTTTTCTTCATCATTTCTGCCGCCACATTCATATAGACAATAAGCTGGAGCTGCAGGCCATAGTAAACGGCTGCCAGATCAAACTTCTTATTTCCCGATTTATAATCAATCACCTTAACATATATGTGATCTTCATCCTCACAGGTATCCAGACGGTCAATCCGGCCCCGGAGCTTCATCTTCTCTTCCTCCGAAAGCGTAATATTCACCGCATCCAGGTTTTCCACTCTCGAAAAGCTCATCTCGAATGCCTCCGGCAGGAATTTCCCGCTCTTTAGCTGCTCCTTTAACGCCCAGATCGTCCGTTTCAGAATCCGGTACATCCGTTCAATCATATACTGATAACGCGCAGAGCTGTAAAGAATCGTTTCGCCATACTGCATGGAACAGTTCTCCAATGCCTCCCTAAGAAGCTGTTCGCCTTCCTCCTTCGGAAAATCCAGCCAGGTATAGCCATGCTCCTTCAGGCAATGGGAGAACACCTCTAAAACCTCATGGTAAATATTTCCAAGATCTGTGTTCTCAAGCTGGAACACTTCCCGCTCCTTAAGATTCAGCCCATATTGGAGAAAGTGTGCATAGGCACACGCCGCATAGCGTTCCAGACGGCTGACACTGTTTTCCAGTACCGTTCCGTAAACCATTCTCGCAATCATCGCTCCCAGCGGCTTATGCTCATAATGCTCATAGGCAGCCTGCAGAAGCTTCTCCATCTGACCGCGGAAGGCAGTATCCTCCCAGTAAATCCGGCACAGGCTGAAAAATTCCTCATCCGTCATGCCGCCCGCTCTTCCCTGTGCACGCTCGCGCAGTTCTTCTGCCACATAGGGAAGGGCATCCTTCTTTCCCATGATCCGTTCGGTTACAGACTCTTTACCCTCCATCAGATTTCCCTGATAAGCGCATGGAAAAAGAGCCTTCACTGTATCAATCAGATAAGAAGGACGGAGCGTTTTGCCATCGCTGCTGATCCGGGCATAGGACAGATACAGCCGCTCGGACGGCTTCGTCATATTCATGTATAAATACAACCGCTGCGTAAACATCTGCTGCCGTGGCGTCGGTGCCAGTTCAATATCTGAGTCCTTTAAAAACTCCCGGTCAATATCGGAAATAATCCCGCCTTTGTTTGCATTCCCTGGAATGTTTCCGTCATTTACACCAAGAAATAAAAGCACCTTCACCTGATTTAATCGGGTCCGCTCCATATCACCGACAATGACACGGTCCACACCACCCGGAATCGTTCCAACCTCAATCTCAGCGAAGCCGGAATCCAGAATATCGGCAAACTCCTGCAGGGTCATTGCCTCCTCTCTTAACAGTCCTTCGATCTGGTTAAGCAGCTCCATCACCAGCCGGTAGATCTGCGCATATTCCTTCGCCCGCTCTTCTTCTCCGTCTGCCCGGAACTTTTCCTCAAAGGCAAGGAGCTTTTCCTGAATCCGTCCGGCCACAATGAACTCATACAATGCTTTTACATAGTCTGAGGCTCTTTCCTGCTTCTGCAAAAGAGGTGTCATCTGTCCGTAAAGACGCTCCCGCAGCTCATTGATCTGCTCCGTTGCATTCCTTGTAAAAAGCTCTCCCCACTTCTTTCTTCCCTTGATTCCGGTTGCCAGAATATAATTTTCGAGAAGATCCGTCTCTTCCATCGTAAAATCGGCAAGACCGCTCCGCAGATAATGAAACACCGACTCATAGCTGAAATTCTGCAGGACAATCCGCAGGGCACTCCGTATGTATTCGAGGAACGGATTCAACAGAATTCCCCGGGTCCGGTCAATAAATACCGGAATATCATACGTTGCGGCTTCCCGTTCAAAGAAATCTCCGTAGGTTTCCAGTTCTCCTGTCACTACCGCAATATCCCGGTAGCTGTAATTCTGCTCTAATACCAGCTTTTTAATTAAAATGCAGGCTCCCCGGACCTCCCCGGCAGGACTCATTGCTTCCCGGATCTGAATTGCCGGTATGGAATCCTTCTGTGACTCCTCGTAGGGCTTTAGCGGATAACGGAACAGCTGCTTTTCCAGATGTGCCAGTTCCCTGCTTTCCCGGAACCTGGGCAGTCCGCCCTTTCCCAGATAAACGTCCTCTGCCTGCCGGACATTTCTCTTCTGTGCCCATTTCTGCAGATCACGGACCGTCTTTTTACTTAAATAAAATAACTCCTGCTCTCCCATGATCCGGTAAGGGTTTTCTCCCTCGCCCAATGTTACCGATACAATCACCATGCGCGACAACTCCATGAGCTCTGCAATCAGCCGGTACTGAATCGGCGTAAATCCGGTAAATCCATCAAAAATCACCACGCTGTTTTTCATGATTTTCGACTCATGAACCGCCCGGGATAACAGGGCAAGCGTATCCTCCGTTGTTATAAATCGCTCTGCCACATATGCGTCAAATGCCTGATATAATGTTTTTAAATCCTTCAGCTTATAATATAACGTGCCACGGCTCTTTGAAAATTCCGCCAGCTCCCCGACACGTTCCACAGATAATCCATATTGCTTAAATTCAGAAATTGCAGATTTGATTTCATGAATATAACCGATTTTATTCAGATTCCCTGACAGAACCGGCAGGTTCTCCTTTACCGAAGAAGCTACCTTACGAAGCACCAGACTCTTGCCGGTATCATCCAAAACCGGCTTCCTTCCATACCCGGTTTCTTCAAAAATACGATGTGTGAGTCTGCCAAAGCTCAACACATCGATATTCATAATTCCACCGCCCGGACTTTCCTTTACGAGATCCATCTGCGTCTGCATGGTGAACTGATCCGGCACCAGAAACAGGAAATTACAGTCCGGATCCTTCGCCGCCATATGAAGAACGTCCTGATGAAGTCTTTTGCTTTTTCCGGAACCGGATGGTCCAAAATAAAACTGTAACGCCATGTATCCTCCTATCTCTGCTCATGCTCTGTATCTTATTTCTCTGTTACTCCTTAATGCCCTTTTCTGACTTCCACAGCAGATGCTTCCTGCTGTATGGACGCGTTACAGAAACGGGATCATATCCTTAACCGAATCGAAAATAAGATCCGGCTCAACATCCGAAACCTTCACATCCTCCATCGTCGCCTCTCCGCTCAGTACGAGAATTCCCGTATATCCGTTGTTCACTCCTGCTGCCACATCGGTATAAAGCCGGTCACCAACCATCGCTGTACGTGCCTTGTCCACACCTTCCCGTGCCACAAGATAGTCCATAATATCACTGTTCGGCTTTCCGATAATATGATCCGGCTCTCTGCCTGCCGATGCCCTGATAAACGCATGGATTGCGCCTGCATCAGGAATGAAGCCTGTCTCGGTCGGGCAGTTATAATCCGGATGCGTGGAAAGGTACGGCAGTCCTTCCCTCACAAAGTCACAGACCCTGCACATCTTCTCATAGGTAAGCGTCGTGTCAAAGCCAACCACCACAACCTCCGGGGATTCTGTATCCAACACGATTCCTTCCTGCGCAAATTCCTCGGTAAGCAGTTCATTTCCCAGTAAAAATACCCTTTTCCCCGGGAAATGCTGCTTTAAATAAGCAATCGTTGCCTGACCCGAGGTGACAATCTTTTCTTCCGTAACCTCCAGTCCCATTCGGGAAAGCTTCTTCACATAAACCTGTGGATTCTTAGAGGAATTATTCGTCAGAAAGACGTACCTTTTGCCTGCGGCCTCCACCGCACTTAAAAACTCTCTTGCACCCTCAATCCACTGCTCTCCTAAATAAATGGTTCCATCCATATCAAGTGCAAAGCATTCGATATTCTTTAAGATGCCTGCTGCATCCTTATTTACATCCGGTATCATAATCTGCCCGCTTTCCTAAATGTATTTGATGGCTATACAAATTCCGTAACTATTCAGAACCACATTCCAATCTTAAACTGCTCTTGTCACATGACGAAGCCAGGTCAGCTCCTCTCCCTCAAAATAGGGCTCGAGCTTCTCAAAAACAGCTGCATGGTATTCGTTCAGACGCTCCTTGTCCAGCTCACTCATCTGGCTTAATTCCACACCGTCAAGGTCAATCGGTACAAACGTCAGATCTTCAAAATACATGAACTGTCCATACTCGTTCTCTTCTCCCTTCCGGCAGAGAATTTCATTCTCAATCCGGATTCCGTACTGGTTTTCCAGATAAATCCCCGGCTCATCACTGGTAATCATGCCTTCCTCAAAAACGGCCGGCTTTCCTGCATCCGGCAGCAGCTTCCAGCGGAAGCTCTGCGGTCCTTCATGCACATTCAGAATATTGCCGACACCATGACCGGTTCCGTGCTTATAATCCAGTCCATGCTCCCAGAGCACCTCTCTTGCACGGATGTCCAGATTTGCTCCGGTACAGCCATGTAAAAACCGGGTGGCACGCAGGGAAAGCATGGCACGCAGTACCAGCGTATAATGCTTCTTCATCTGCGGTGTCACCGGACCCAAAATAAAGGTTCTGGTAATGTCTGTTGTTCCATCTATGTAATGGCCGCCACTGTCGATCATCAGCATCCCTTCCGGCTTTAGTACAGCACAGGTCTCCTTCTGCGGCCCATAATGAATGATCGCGCCATTGGTACCGTAAGCGCTGATCGTCGGAAAGCTCAGTTCAATAAACCCGTCCTGCTGTGCCCGCAGCCCGTCAATCTGTTCTGCCACTGACACCTCATCCATCGGAATGGAGCCAATGTTCTTCTTTAACCAGTACATAAACCTCGTAACCGCTACCGCATCCTTGATATGTGCCCTGCGGGTATGCAAAAGCTCTGTCTCGTTCTTGATGGACTTCATTAAGGTAGTCGGATTTTCCCTGTTCAAAAGTACAGGACCTGCCTGTGCACTTTGAGCCTTTACACAAATCTTCTGTAACTCCTTCAGCACACGGAAATTCACCTGGGATTCATCGATCCAGATTCCGGATGCCTGTTCTTCCTTCGCAGCTTGCGCTGCTACGCTGCTTAACATTTCATAGAACCGGTCATACGGATAAATCTCCACACCGGCTTTTTCCATACGTTTTCTTGCGGAGGTGCCCTCTCCTGCCGCAAAGCCTTCTTCTGCAAACAGTAATGCACGATCCTTTGTTACCATCGTATAGGCTAACACAACCGGACAGCATTCCACGTCATTGCTGCGGATATTGTAAAGCCATGCAATATCATCGAGGGAAGTAAGGACATGAATGCCCGCTTCTTCCTTTTTCATCTCCTCACGTACTCTTGTGAGTTTCTCTTCCACGCTCTCTCCGGCATATTCTTCGGAAAGAACAAAGACCGGATGATGAATGAGCGCCGGACGGTTTTCCCATGCCGCATCACACAGATCAAGATCAAAGCGGAGCTGTCCTCCATGCTTCCTGACAATTTCTTCAAGCTCACTTCCCTTTGAGGAAGTGAGCACTCTGCCATCAAAGCAAAGTGTCCATCCCTGCTGCAGCTTCTGATCGACATATTCGGTCATCGTGGGAACCTTCGGCTCTCCCATTTTCATTAAGGTAATACCGGAGTCTTTAAGCTCCTTCGCTGCCTGAATGAAATACCTGCCATCCGTAAATAAGGCTGCTTCATCAGGGGTTACCACAAGCGTTCCTGCTGATCCGGTAAAGCCGCTGAAATATTTTCTTGCCATAAAAAAATCACTGACATATTCACTGTTGTGATAATCCGAGGTCGGGATTACCATACAGTGAACGCCAGCTTCCTTCATCTGATTGCGTAAGCTTAAAAGTCTTTCGTTTTTCATTTTCTTACCTGCTTCCTGATATTATCTATTGATATCAATCAGATTGTTCCGTGCTTTGCACTCTCACAATCTGACATCATATTTTGTTTTTTGACACAAAAGCAGCAATCAGTCCGAATACCAGCGCTGCACTGCAGCCAATGGCACCGGCCCGAAAGCCGCCTTCAAAAACGCCCATAAATCCGCTTTGATCTACCGCTTCCTTAACACCCTTCATCAGAACATGCCCAAATCCAAGCAGCGGAACCGACGCCCCCGCTCCCGCAAATTCCTTAAATGGCTCATAAATGCCAAGAAAGCTTAATACTGCGCCCGAACAAACCAGTAACACCATAATTCTGCCCGGCATCAGCTTTGTTTTTTCCATTAGGATCTGTACCAGTGCACAGATCAGTCCTCCAACCCAGAACGCATTGAAATAATCCATCCTACCCTCCTGAAATTCTGCAATAGAAGCTTGCATTTCTTTCTTATGAGTATCTGCATTTTTCTGAATTTCATACTGCGAATCTACATTGTTTCTTCTGTTCACACCTTATAAAAGAGCTAAGAACTCCGATTGGCAGACCTTCCCGGAAGCTGTACCAGAATTACGGCTGTAAACATCAGTACACAGCCAATTAATTCCTTTACCGTCAGCTTCTGTTTTAAAATTACCCAGCCTGCCAGTACGGAAAAAGTGGATTCCATGGAAAGCAGGAGAGAGGCAATGGTCGGATCCATCCCCTTCTGCCCGATGAGCTGCAGGGTGTATGCCACACCACTTGACAGGATTCCGGCGTAGGCAATGGGAAGCCATGCTGCCACGAAATCAGACCAGTGGGGAGTTTCAAACACAAACATTAAAATGGTGAGAATCACTCCTGAGGTCAGGAACTGGATACAGGAAATCTCCACCGGATCTGCAAGCTCCACGAAATAATCTGCAAGCAGAATCTGTATGGCAAACAGGAATGCACATATAAAAACAAGCACATCTCCCTTACCAATCTGTAAGCTTTCACTCATACAAAGCAGGTACATACCGATTGCTGCAAGCACGGCACACGGCCAGACCTTTCCGGGTACCTTTTTCTTCAGAAAAATTCCCAGAATCGGCACAATAATAATATACAGTGTCGTGATAAATCCTGCTTTTCCAACCGAGGTATACTGGATTCCGATCTGCTGCAGGGTAGAAGCCGCACACAGAGCCAGTCCACAGCAGATTCCTCCGATCCAGGTGATCTTCGCACCAGCAGGTGCAATTCCCTTCTTCTGATTCTGTCTTCTGCGGAATGCGATCACGGGAAGAAGAACTACTGCTCCCAGCAAAAACCGTGACGCACCAAAAGAAAGTGGGCCTAAATAATCCATGCCAACGCTTTGTGCCACGAATGCAATGCCCCAGATAAATGCGGCTGACAGTAATAAAAAGCCATTCCCTATTGAATTTGTCTTCAAGTGTCTATACCATCCTGTTGTAAATTTCTATTCGGATCTTCTTCTGTAATCCGGTCTGTGTAGCTTTTACAGAGCCGCAATCACTTCTACCTCACACAGGACGTTCTTCGGAAGCTGCTTCACTGCAACACAGCTTCTTGCCGGCTTACCGGTAAAGTACTGCTCATATACTGCATTAAATGCTGCAAAATCTGCCATATCATCCAGAAAACAGGTGGTCTTTACCACGTTTTCATAGGTGGTTCCTGCTTCCTTTAAAATCTCTCCGATATTTAACATCACCTGCTTGGCCTGTACGGTAATATCTCCCTGTGCGATCTCTCCGGTTGCCGGAATGATCGGGATCTGACCGGATGCATATAACATTCCATTCACGATAATTCCCTGGGAATAGGGTCCGATTGCTGCAGGTGCTTTTGTTGTTGCCACTTTAGTTAACATAATATTCTCCTCTTCTGATTATTTGTATAATCCAGTACCTTCATAAGCTGACATATTGCACACTCATTTCTGACAGGCTTAATTATCATCATCAAACTCAGCTGTCACATAGAAGCCCCGTTCATTCTCCGTGATCTTTACCACACGCCCTTTTCTGGCCTTCAGCCGCTCACGGAACGGAATGTTCGGTGACATTGCAAGGGATGGATCAATCGTATAATAATAATTACTCGGCAGCACACCTTCGGTTACGGTAATGTCATCCCCTTCCTGCAGGAGCCCCGGTCGTTCCATTTTAAATTCCATCTGACGCATGCTGTTTCCCTCACTTTGCTTTCTTTACCACAGTGTATCATGTTCTTACGGTCTCAGGTGCAAATACTTCGACCTGTACTGAATCGCCGTTTCCAGCCATCTATTATAGTTTAAACTGTTCTACCGCATCATGCAAGAGGTCAGCTTCCTTTGATGTTCTTTGTACTGCCTCATCAATTTTTCCGGATGCATTCTGAAGCTCGGAAAGCTTCCCGTTGATGCTGCTGATCTTCTCACTGATCTGATCCTGTGCCCGGGAAATGGATTCTGCCGTATCTGCGATGGACTGCGTACTTGCAGAAAGCTCTTCGGACTGTGCTCCAAGAGTTGCCGAGGCATCCGTATAAAATCCGGCATCCTTAAGGTATGTGGATGCCATTTCCTGCATCACATCATAATCCCGAATCGTTACTGCACTCTGCAGATCGGTATGTAATGCCTCGCTCAAATTGGTGCTTCCCTCATCCGTTGGAAGCCATTCACTGTTTTTATGGGTAATCACATCTCCAGATGCCGATAAAAGAAAGCCTTCACAAAACTACTTTTCCTCAATCTGATTGATAATCTCCAACACGGTCGTCACATCAATATCCGCAAGGACGGCAAAGGGCTTTCCGTCAACATAAAACGGATAGCATGCCGAAATGATGGTTTTGCCGGTTGCAATATCTGTATAAAGATCTACAATCACGGTATCTCCTGCCTCAAAGGCCTGAATCCACCAGCCACGCTCTGAAGGAATTAAATCCATATCCTCCCCATACTCACTTACTGCTGCATCTGCACTGCAGTAATAATAATTCAGCGCGTAGGGATTTTCCTCCCTGGATTCATGGAGAAGAGCCGCTCCAATGGATAATCTTCCCCGGATGGATTTTAAAAATTTGCCTGATTTTTTATTCTCCTTTGTTTACACTACTTCCCCAATTCACGATAGCACTTTTTAAGATCTGTCTCTTATACACATCTCCGAGCCCACGAGACGGAGCTACATCTC
>ENA-OZFV01000722-OZFV01000722.1-human-gut-metagenome-genome-assembly--contig:-NODE-722-length-13361-cov-5.419886_pt1 | contig 13361 bp, 10 predicted proteins | sample MGYA00245110_ERZ653645 | MGnify/ENA primary metagenome ERZ653645 (study PRJEB26926, sample SAMN06165144) | human gut metagenome | biome: ENVO:00009003; feature: ENVO:2100002; material: ENVO:00002003... | reverse complement strand
GGAGATACTTCAACGAATGATACGCTGCTGGTGCTTGCAAACGGAATGGCAGGCAATCCCACGATTCAGGAGGGAACGGCAGATTATGAAGCGTTCAGGGCAGCGCTTCACTATGTAAATGAAACACAGGCCAAGCGTCTTGCAGGAGATGGCGAGGGTGCAACAGCACTGGTAGAATGTCATGTATATCATGCAGATACGAAAGAAAATGCAAGAATTCTTGCAAAAAGTGTCATCTGTTCCAGCCTGACCAAGGCTGCTGTTTACGGACACGATGCCAACTGGGGAAGAATCCTGTGTGCACTTGGTTATTCCGGAGTGCAGTTTGATCCGGAGCATATGGAGCTGTATTATGCAGCAGGTGACCGGAAGATTCTCATTTATAAGGATGGCGGGGATGCCGGTTACAGTGAGGAAGAGGCCAGTGATGTTTTGTCCCAGAAGGAAGTACAGATCCTGGCAGATATGAAAATGGGCGAAGCCGAGGCTACCGCATGGGGCTGCGATCTGACCTATGATTATGTTAAGATCAATGCAGATTACCGGAGCTGACGGAGAAGGTTACCTATCATATAGCAGCAGAAGAGAGTAAAGGATGGTGCATGACATGGATAAGGATATGCAGGAAGTTTTAAAAAAAGCGGAGGTTCTGATCGAGGCGCTTCCGTACATTCAGCAGTTTAACAGGAAGATCATCGTTGTAAAATACGGTGGCTCTGCCATGAGCAACGAGGAACTGCAGAAGAATGTCATTAAGGATGTAACGCTGTTAAAGCTGGTTGGCTTCAAGCCGATTATCGTACATGGCGGCGGTAAGGAAATCAGCCGCTGGGTAGGCAAGGTCGGTAAGGAAGCAAAATTCGTGAACGGACTTCGTGTGACCGATGCAGAGACTATGGAAATTGCTGAAATGGTTTTAAATAAGGTGAATAAGAGCCTTGTGAACATGGTGGAAGAGCTTGGCGTGAATGCCGTTGGCTTAAGCGGTAAGGACGGCGGACTCTTAAAGGTGGAGAAGCGTTATTCCGAGGGACAGGACATTGGCTTTGTCGGTAATATTACCGAAGTAAATCCGAAGATTCTGTTTGATATGTTAGAGAAGGATTTCCTGCCGATTGTTGCACCGATCGGATATGACGAGAATTTTGATACCTATAACATCAATGCGGATGATGCAGCCTGCGCCATTGCGAAGGCCGTCGGAGCCAACAAGTTGGTATTCCTCACGGATATCGAGGGCTTATATAAGGACATCAATGATAAGGATTCCTTTATTTCAAGAATCCGGGTTTCCGCAGCGGATGCGCTGATTCAGGAAGGTATTATTGGCGGAGGCATGCTTCCGAAGTTGAATAACTGTACTTCTGCAGTGAAGAATGGGGTAAGCCGGGTACATATCCTTGATGGCAGAATCCCTCACAGTATGCTGCTTGAAATCTTTACCCACAGCGGAATCGGAACAGCCATCGTTCCGGATGATGATCCAATCAGTGATGAAAAGTAAGAGTGCGGAAGAACTGTAGGGATACAGATGAGTGAATAACAGGAAATTAAAAGCAGGGAGCTGAAAATAATGGGAACAATGAAGGAATATATTGACGAAGCAGAACGGGCTCTGCTTCATACCTATAACCGGTTTCAGATCGTGTTGGATCATGGTGACGGTGTTCATCTTTATGACATGGATGGAAAGGAATATCTTGATTTCTGTGCAGGAATTGCAGTATTTGCACTTGGTTACAATAATCAGAGATACAACGATGCGCTGAAGGCACAGATTGACAAGCTGATTCATACCTCGAATTATTATTACAATGTTCCGGCGATTGAAGCGGCAAAAAAATTGAAGGAAGTATCCGGTATGGACCGTGTATTCTTCACAAACAGCGGTGCGGAATCCATTGAGGGCGCGATTAAGGCAGCCAGAAAATATGCGTATTTAAAGGATGGAACAACCGATCATGAAATTATCGCCATGGAGCATTCCTTCCATGGAAGAACGATGGGTGCACTTTCCGTTACCGGCAACCCGAAATACCGGGAGGCCTTTGAACCGATGATCGGCAACATCCGTTTTGCAAAAATGAATGACTTTGAAAGTGTGTTAAGCCAGGTGACGGACAAGACCTGCGCGATTCTGTTTGAGACCGTACAGGGCGAGGGCGGTATTTATCCTGCTAAAGAAGAATTCATGAAGAAGATCAAGGCGCTTTGCGAGGAAAAGGATATTCTGCTGATTCTCGATGAGATTCAGTGCGGAATGGGAAGATGCGGATCTATGTATGCCTGGCAGAAGTACGGAGTAAAGCCCGACATTATGACCACGGCCAAGGCGCTTGGCTGTGGTGTGCCGGTCGGTGCATTCCTGATGACCGAAAAGGTTGCACAGCATTCCCTGACAAGCGGCGATCACGGAACGACCTACGGTGGAAATCCGCTTGCTGCAGCAGCCATTAATGTGGTACTTGATTTATTCGGGGAGAACCATATAATAGATAATGTGCAAAAAACAGGTGCATATCTGGAAGAGAAGTTAAATGAGCTTGCAGATAAGTACGATGTCATTGAGACACGCCGTGGTATCGGCATGATGCAGGGACTTGTCTTTAAGGTGCCGGTTGGACCTGTGATTAATAAAGCACTGGAAAAGGGACTGATCCTGATTAATGCAGGAACTGATATTATCCGCTTTGTTCCCCCTCTTGTAATTACAAAGGAGGATGTGGATCAGATGATCGGTATTCTTACGCAGAGCATTGACGAGGTTCTTTCCTAGTAGTCTTATGGTGGATTGTTCTGTCAATGATGTGAATCGTAATGAAAATTGCAGCTGTGAAGGTAGGAAATGATACCGGATGGCTGTCTGTAGAAATGGAGTTTATATATGAAGAAACGACTCATGGCAATTTTACTCATTGCCCTGGCCGCAGCAGGTATTTTTGCGATTGGAAAATCGGGAATGCCCGTAAAGGAAAAGGAGCAGAGCGAGGACTCATCTCTGTTTTCCAATCATAACAAAGACAGTATTTATCTCTGGTATACTGACGATGCGCTAACCACTTATTTAAGCAGTGCGGCAGTAGCCTATAACGAAACACATGACGCCCGGATTGTGCCGGTGCTGGAATCGGGACTTGATTATGTGGAGACAATCAACCGGAATTCGGTGGAATCCAATGTGCCGGATCTGTATGTGATCAGTAATGATGCATTGGAAAAAGCTTATCTGGCAGGACTGGCAGTCCCGGTCGAACCGACCGTAAACATGGAAGAAACCTTTATCGGAAAGGGACTTGCGGCTGCAACCTATAAGGATAAGCTCCTGGGATATCCGTTTTATTTTGAGACCAGTTCCCTGCTTTATAACAAGACGTATCTGCGGGATCTGGCGGTTGCACAGCTCACACAGGAGCAGGAGGAAGCGGCGGCGCAGGAAATGCAGGAGAACGTGGATTCTGCAAGTGGAGACACAACGCAGAACAGTTCAGATACTGGAAGTGCAGATGCAACGCAGAGTAGCTCGGATACCGGAAGTGCAGATGCAACGCAGAGTAGTGTTGGTGCCGGAGATGCACAGAAAGCTGCAGAGTCTGAACGTTCAGACACAGCTTCTGACAGGAGTGATTCGCAGACAACAGAAGAAGCTGTTGAGGAGGAATCTCCTTTTACAGAAGAACAGATTGAGGCAAAGATTGCAGAGTATCTTCCGAAAACGATCGGGGATATCCAGACCTTTGGTGATATGTACGATGCACCGGAACAGGTGGAATCCGTATTTAAGTGGGATGTTACCGATATTTTCTACAATTACTTTTTCATCGGCAATGCCATCAATATGGGCGGTGAGAACGGCTGGGATACAGAACAGGTGGACATTTATAATCTGAATGCAATTCAGAGTATGACCGCATATCAGAATCTGAATAACTTCTTCTCAATTGATACAAGTGCGATCAGCTATGAGAGTACTCTGAATGACTTCATGCAGGGGAAGGTGGTATTTACCGTGGCAACCTCCGATGCCGTTGCTGCCCTGGAGCAGGCGAAACAGGATGGAACCTTTTCCTATGAATATGGGTTTGTGACAACACCATCCTTTAAAGAGGAGGAGCCGTCCAGTTCCCTTTCAGTGACGAACTGTGTGGCAATTAATGGTTATTCGACGAATCAGGAAGTGGCAAATGATTTTGCGAGATACTTAACTTGTGAGTACAATGAAATTCTTTATGACCGTTCCGGTAAGGTTTCGGCGCAGAAGGATATGGAATATCCATATGATGCATTGCAGGTTTTTGCCAGGGAATACGAGACATCCGTTCCGATTCCGAAGATGCTTGAAACGGGAAATTACTGGCTGAAGCTGGAGGCACTTTTCGCAGAGATCTGGAATGGAGCAGATGCGAATGAGGAGCTGAAGACGCTTTCCGAACAGATCAAGTACCAGATTACCGGTGAGCAGATCGAAGAGACCTACATTGAGGATACGGCCGGAGATGGCGAAGAGGATGAGGTGGAATACCTGGATGAAGATTATTACCGGCAGCAGGCTCTGGATAATCAAAGTGAATAAAAGGTAAGAATGAGATTCCAATCATGTGGAGATACTGTGGATAAAGTCCGGATGGACAGAAAGGCAGGAATTCATATGATTGGAATTTTTATTGCACTGCTTTCGGGAGCATTGATGAGCGTGCAGGGAGTGTTTAATACACAGGTGACGAAAAGCACCGGTATCTGGATGGCAAATGTGTTTGTACAGTTCACAGCGCTGCTTGTCTGTCTTGCCGCATATCTGATTACCGACCGCAGCTCCTTCGGAAAGCTGATGCAGATCGAGCCGAAGTATATGCTCCTTGGTGGGGCAATCGGTGCTTTTATCACGTACACGGTCATTAAGAGTATGGAATCCGCAGGTCCTGCAAAGGCCGTGATGATGATCATTATTTCACAGCTTATCGTTGCTTATATCATTGAAGTGTTTGGCTGGTTTGGTGTGGAGAAGCAGCCGTTTGAGTGGAAAAAGGTGATCGGTGCGATCATTGCCATCGCCGGAATGATCATTTTTAAAGCGGAATAGTGCTTGTAAATATTGAAAATTTCTATTACAATAATTAGTAATTGTTATAAGGGCTCCTTCCGGAATCGGAAAGGATGACAATGAAGAAAAAATATCGGTCTCTGGTCCTTGTTCCGGTGATTCTGCTATGTACGCTGTTCGGGTGCCGTAAGGAAAAAGCGGAATTGCTGTTTGAGGATACGGAGAAGATCATAGAAGAGGATCCGGCTGATTTGTCCGGGGATTCTAAAGAGAATCAGAAAGCCGGCAGAAGTGTGGAATCTGGTGAGCTCATGCTGGAAAACTCTGATAGAAATACACTGGAAGAATCTGATACTGGAAAAGTCGGGACGACAGGTGAATATGCAGGGAGTTTTGATGCAGGTATATCTGCAGATACAAGTGTGGGTATCCATGGTGCAGGGATGCTGGAAGAAAAGGAAGCGAAGGTGTCCTTAATGGTACATGTCTGCGGAGCAGTGGAACAGCCGGGCGTTTATGAACTGCCGCAGGGAAGCCGCATTTATCAGGCGATTGAATGTGCAGGCGGACTAAGTGCCAAAGCAGATCCGGATTACCTGAATCAGGCGGATTTTGTATCCGATGGGGAGAAGGTTTACATACCTACCCGTGAAGAAGTCGCAGAAATGGATTCTCCACTGCAGAATATCATGACACAGTCCGGAGAAACAGGCACAACCTCAGGGACTGCAGTGTCAGACTCACAGAATGCGGACGGACAGAAGAACGTTTGTCTGGTGAATCTGAATACGGCATCACAGGAGCAGTTATGTACCCTGCCCGGAATTGGCAGCAGCAAGGCAAAGAGCATCATTGCCTATCGGGAAGAGCACGGCAGCTTTGACCGGATTGAGAGCGTGATGAATGTGGCCGGAATCAAGGATGGATTGTTTCAGAAAATCAAAGCATATATTACCGTATAGAGCGTTGGGAGATACGGTTGAGGTAAAGGGAAATGGCGAAGAAAGTTTTGATAGTGGATGATGAAAAGCTGATTGTAAAGGGAATCCGGTTCAGTCTGGAACAGGATGGAATGGAAGTGGACTGTGCCTATGATGGTGAGGAGGCACTTGCCATGATTCAGAGTAAAGAATATGATATCATTCTTCTGGATGTGATGCTTCCCAAGAAGGATGGATTTGAGGTATGCCAGCAGGTACGTGAGTTTTCCGGTGTGCCGATTGTGATGCTGACTGCCAAAGGGGAGGATATGGACAAGATTCTGGGGCTTGAATACGGTGCGGATGATTATATTACGAAGCCGTTTAACATTCTTGAGGTAAAGGCAAGAATCAAGGCCATTATGCGTAGAACAACCCCGAAGCAGAAGGAAGCAGCCAAGGTGATTGAAGATGGGGATCTGAAGCTTTACTGTGATGACCGCAGGGCATTTGTGGCAGGCAGAGAGATGAACCTGACTGCCAGGGAGTTTGATGTGTTAGAGCTTCTGGTCTTAAATCCCAACAAGGTTTACAGCAGGGAGAGTCTTTTGAAGCTGATCTGGGGAAACGATTATCCGGGGGATGTGCGTACCGTGGATGTTCATATCCGCCGTCTGCGTGAAAAGATCGAAGAGAATCCGTCCAATCCACGCTATGTACATACGAAATGGGGCGTCGGCTACTACTATTCGTGAGGAATCGGAAGTAATGTCAGAAAAATCAAAAATTTCTTTTCCAGGATTAAAGATTGGACGCAGTTTAAAGCTGCGTCTGTTTATCATTATTTTTCTTGCGGGAATTATCCCGTGTACGATTATTTACCAGGTTATTCTGAGCAACTATGAGGATCGTGCCGTTAAGGTGCGGATTTCTGATGTGCAGAATCAGCTGAAGGTTATTGCAGATCATCTGATTACCTATAATTATCTGCCGGACAGTTCATCGGAAGTGATTAATGCAGAGCTCGAGCAGCTTTCCAATCTGTATAACGGGCGTGTGATGATTATTAACGGCAGTCTGAAAATTGTGAAGGATACCTATGGACTCAGCGAGGGAAAGACGATTGTTTCCGAGGAGGTTATTAAGTGTTTTAAGGGCTCCAATACGGCAAATTATGACCGGGTGAACGGGTTTATTGAAATTACGATTCCGATTATGGAGACCATTTCGGAACAGAACGCAACGCCCGAACAGCCGGAGGGAACGGAAGTGGTACGTGGCGTGATGCTGACCAGTGTTTCCACCGACAGTATTGCCATGACGCTTTCCATTCTGAGCCGGAAAGCATTGATTATCGAGATTATTATGGCTCTGTGCATTCTGGCGCTGGCAATTATCCTGGCTAAAATTCTGATCCGGCCCTTTGACCGGGTATCGGGAGCGATCAGTGAGGTGCAGGAGGGCTACACGAATGAAACGATCAGTGTGCCGGATTACATAGAAACAGAGCATATCGTGGATGCATTTAACAGTGTGCTGCAAAGGATGAATGCACTTGATGAGACGAGACAGGATTTCGTGGCGAATGTTTCCCATGAGCTGAAAACACCGATTACATCCATGAAGGTGCTGGCGGACTCCCTGATTGCGCAGGAGGATGTGCCGGTGGAGCTGTACCGGGAATTCATGGTAGATATTGCAGAGGAAATTGAGCGTGAGGATAAAATCATTAATGATCTGCTTGCGCTTGTGAAGATGGACAAGTCTGCAGCGTCCGTAAATATCACATCCGTCGATATCAATGCACTTACGGAACTGATTTTACGGCGGCTTCGACCAATTGCCAAGAAAACGGATATTGAACTGACACTCATCAGTAAGCGCGAAATTATTGCAGAAGTGGACGAAGTGAAGCTTTCGTTGATTTTAACCAATCTGATTGAAAATGCCATTAAGTATAACCGGGAGCAGGGAAAGGTGAATGTTATTCTGGACGCAGACCATCAGTTCTTTACGGTACAGGTTGCGGATACAGGCATTGGAATTCCGGAGGATTCGATCCAGCATATTTATGAACGTTTCTATCGGGTAGACAAGTCCCACTCGAGAGAAATCGGTGGAACGGGACTTGGACTTGCAATTACGAAGGGCGCCGTACAGCTGTTACGCGGTTCGATTAAGGTAGAGAGTATCCAGGGCGAGGGCAGCGTCTTTACAGTGAAGATTCCATTGACAAGATCGCTGGCGTAAGCTGGTTCATGGCTGAACTGTAACGGTTCATGATGTCCGGCAGAAAGCAGCATGATCTGATGTATCACAGAAGACAGTTGTGTGACAGAATCAATACCTGTTCCTGACAGGGAAAACAGGCACAGTCTGGATGGCAGGGAAGAAAAGGAAAAGAATGATTTTGAACCAGGATAGAAATGGATAGCGGTATGGGAAAAAGGATTGTCGTAGGATAGAAATGGATAGTGGTATGGGAAAGAAAAGGATTGTCTTTGAACAGAATAAATATGAATATCCGCTGGAGGCTACACAGCAGCACAGGGGTAACCCATATGGAAAACAGAAATCTGGCTGGATTCATAAGGTGATGTTCTGGTCAGCATTATTTTCCATGATTTTATTGTGTGCCTGTGGAAAGAAGGAGCAGGAAACGGGAAAAATATATCACATTTACAGCCTGAATAATGAAGAGACTGCCATTACGAGCCATGTTTACCGGACGGAAACCACCGACCAGAAAATCCTGCTGCAGGAGCTTTTGGAACAGCTGTCGGCGCCTGCAGATAAGCTGCAGTATCGTGCACCGTTAAGTGGAAATGTGCAGCTGCTTTCCGAATCGATCACCGAGGAGCAGATTCTGCTTGATTTCAGTGAAGAGTATTACCGTCAGCCGGTGACAACCGAGGTGCTGACCAGGGCGGCAATTGTGCGGACGCTGTCCCAGATCGATGGTGTGGCGCATATCTCCTTCCAGGTAAAGGAAGAGCCACTGACGGATACCTACGGAAATGTAATCGGGGTAATGAATGCCGATATGTTTATTGATAACGATGGCAATGAAATCAATACCTATGAGAAGGCAAAACTGCTGCTTTATTTTGCAAATGAAGATGGAACAAGGCTTTGTGCGGTAAAGAGAAATGTAGTATACAGCAGTAACATTTCCATGGAGCGGCTTGTAGTGGAACAGCTCCTTTTAGGACCGCAGAAGAATGAAGCCGGTTATGCGGTGTTAAACCCGTCTACGAAGATCTTAAGTGTGACGGTAAAAGATGGAACGTGTTATGTAAACCTTGATACATCCTTTTGGACGAAGTCCTATAATGTCAGTTCAGATGTGATGATTTATTCAATTGTAAATTCACTGACAGAATTGTCCAGTGTGAATCGTGTACAGATTACCATTGATACGGAGGGAGCGGTAGATCTCAAGGATCATGCCAGCCTGCAGCCATCGTATGAACGGAATCTGGATCTTGTGGAGTAGAGGAGGAAATGAATGAGAAAGCGCCCCTTAAGTGTGGGGTGTCTGGTAGTGGTGATTTTGATTTGTATTGTAACTTCCCTGTCACGAAAGGAACCGTGGAGCTGCCCGGAGCTGGAAGGGCAGACGGTTATTGTGCAGGGAAGGGTTTATCAGAAAGAAGTGAAAACCCAGGGGGGACAGGATAAAACGGTAGTCTACTTAAAGCAGGTTTCTTTTACAGGAGACAATCCGGTGGAAGGACAGTCAGAGGAAGGTCAGTCAGTGGTACAGGAAGAAGCTGCGGAAGGTCAGTTACTTGTACAGGAGAAAGCAGCAGAAAGGCAGTTACTTGTACAGGAGGAAGCAGCAGAAAAGCAGTTACTCGTACAGGGGAAATGTGCAGAAAAGCCAGCTGACACAAAAGCCACAGAGAATATCCTGTGTTATTTAAGGGAGGGTGTTCCGGAACCGGAAATTGGAAGCCTGGTTATCCTGAAGGGGACACTGAAAAATTTTCAACAGCCAACGAATCCCGGGCAATTCAATGCCCCGTTCTATTATCAGATACTTCGAATCTCTTTTCGCCTTAATCAGGCAGAAATTCAAGTAAAATCAGACAGGTTTTATAAAATAGCAGAAGGTTTATATCAGTTACGAAGAAAAGCAGGCAGTAAAGTGGATGCGTTGTTACCGGAACAGGAAGCCTCGGTAATGAAGACCATGCTGCTTGGAGAAAAAGGAATCTTAGACGAAGAAATCAAAGGCCTTTATCAGAGAAATGGCATTGCACATATTCTTGCTATTTCGGGGCTTCACATTTCCATGATTGGAATGGGACTCTATCAGCTTTTACGAAGAGCAGGATTAAAAATAAAATTAAGTGCCATACTGGCTTCCATGATCATTGTTCTGTATGGAATGATGACCGGCTTTGCAGTTTCAGCAATCCGGGCAATCGCCATGTTTCTGCTGCAAATGCTGGCACAGATTCTCGGAAGAACCTATGACCGGATCACGGCGCTTGCTGTTGCAGCAGTTCTGGTGCTTGTGGAACAGCCGCTTTATCTCTTTCACAGCGGCTTTCAGTTTTCTTTTCTGTGTGTTCTGGGCATATCTCTGATTCTTCCGGTTCTTGGCAATGTCAGAAAGGGGAAAAAGCTGTTTGAAGGAGTTGCCCTGATGGCAGTGACGCTTCCGGTGTATCTGGGAGTCTTTTATCAGATTCCGGTTTATTCGATGTTCTTAAATTTCATTGTACTTCCCATGATGAGTATTTTAATGGGTGCAGGAATTGTGATGATTCTTGCAGCCTTCCTGTGCACGCCGCTTGCTATCCCTGCGGCATGGCTGATTACAGGGATCCTTATGGTATACGAAAGGCTTGGACTGTTTACAGAGAAGCTGCCTCACCATTACTGGACGCCGGGCTGTCCTGCAAAATGGCAGCTGGCAGTATATGTGGCGATACTGATTATTATTGCAGTTCTGGGGAGGACGAAGCGTAAGGCAGTGCTGTATCAAAGGGATTGTATTCACAAGGAGTATATTCACAAGGACTGTATTCACAGACGAGGTGGCTGCGCAAAAGAAATATTGCAAGAGGATCCGCCATGTCATGAAGTATTGCAATACGAAATGTCGCAGTACGAAAGATCACAACACGGAATGGCGCAATATAATATACCACGGTATGAAGTATCACAATATGAAATACCACAGTATGAAATGCAGAATAAAAGAATAAGAAGAATAGCATGTCATGGTGGAAAGTGGATTTCAACATATGGAATTCCTGTAGGAATCTGCTGGGGCTTCCTCTTGCTTGGTGTAGTGATACTTACCTGGCGTTTCCGACCGGAATTACAGGTTACCTTCCTGGATGTCGGACAGGGAGACTGTATTTTCCTGCAGACGGAGGATGGCGCTTCTTATCTGACAGATGGAGGAAGCTCCTCAGTCTCTAAAGTCGGAAAGTATCGGATGATTCCTTTTCTGAAATATCAGGGGGCATCACAGATTAAGGCCGTATTTGTAAGCCATGCGGACAGTGATCATTACAATGGAATTGCGGAATTACTGGAGCAGGCAGAGCTTGAAGGAATCCGGGTAGAAAATCTGGTGCTTACGGATATTGCAGATGAGTGCCGCAGTGAAGGGTATGAAGAACTGGTTGAGCTGGCAGGGCAGAATGGAATTACTGTTCAGCTCCTGCATGAAGGACAGCAGCTTCAGGATGGTGAATTGCTATTCCAGTGCTTACATCCATCAAAAGGCTACCGGGCAGAAGATCTCAATGAAACTTCCATGGTACTGCTTGTGACTTACCGGGAATTTTCCATGCTTCTTACCGGTGATGTGCAGGGAGCAGGAGAAGAGCATCTGACACAGGAACTGCAGGACTGGAAAGAACCGGGAGTGACGCAGATGCAGGATGTCATAAGAATATCAGGGGAAGAAGAGAGTATGGAGGAGGAGAGTATAGAGGATGAAAGAATAGAGGAACAGATTGAAGAAAAGAGACCACAGAATAAAATAGGGGCAAATCATGCGGAGACAGAATTGACCATACTCAAGGTTGCACATCATGGATCGAAGAATTCCACTTCAGAAGAATTTTTAAAAGCAGCCAATCCCAAGATTGCCATTATCTCCTGCGGGAAAGGAAACCGTTACGGGCATCCGCATGAAGAAACCCTGGAACGCCTTGAAAAGGTAGATATTCCATGGTTTTGTACAAAAGATTATGGGGCAATCATCGTGACGGTTGATGATAAGAGCCGTGTGCAGGTGAGAGGGTATATTGCAGATTAATAGAAAATCGGCTTCACTGATGGGATTTTGCATTACTGAATCATTTTCTTAGGTCTTTGCAGTAAATGCTTCGACCTGTACTGAATAGTTACAGAAAATCTTAGTTATGGATAGATTCAATTGACAATTTCAAGAGAAAGAAATAAAATGTAACTATCATATAGTTACATAGAAAGGTACTATATGGGTAAACATGAAAAAGCAAAGAAAAGGATTTTAAACATTCCATCGGATTATCAATATTTGGAAGCGCGATATTTATTGGGAAAGATGGGATTTGAAGAATTTAATAAAGGCAAAACATCAGGTTCACGGGTAAAATTTTACAGAGAAAAGGATGGAAGAATTGTAATGAAAGATAATGTTTTGGAGTATAAGGGTTACTACACATTAATACGTTATGATGCACATGCCAGGAAATTACGAGGCGTTATCAATGGAATTGATGATTATGTAGATTTTTCCAGCGATCAGGTGGAAAATATTGAACAGGAGTTTCATCAGGCGGTGGATGATTATCTGGAATTTTGCAAGGAGGTTGGAAAGGAACCATGCAAGGTTTATAAAGGAGTATTCAATGTACGGATACAGCCTAAGCTTCATAGGGAACTTGTGCGAATTTCAGAAATGAATGGCGAGACGTTGAATGCAGTAGTTGAAAAGGCATTGCAGAATTATGTGCAGTCATGTTAAAAATAAAGTAGAAGTATATGGGATGACCAGCAGACAGGAGAAGACATGCAGCGATTGATTCAGGACTTAAAGTCCGGGGATTTCAAAAAAATATATCTGCTTTACGGGCAGGAGGCTTACTTGCGCAAACAGTATAAGGACAAGCTGAAGGAAGCGATGATTGGTGATGACACCATGAATTTCAGTTATTATGAAGGCAAGGACTTTACGGTGGGCGAAGTGATTGATCAGGCAGAGACGATGCCGTTTTTTGCAGACAGGAGACTGATTCTGATTGAAAACAGCGGATTGTTTAAGTCGGGTGGAGAGCAGATGGCAGAGTATCTGAAAAGCCCTGCGGAAAGTGTGAATTTCCTTTTCGTGGAGACCGAGGTGGACAAGCGAAGCAAGCCTGTCTCTTATACACATCTGACGCTGCCGACGA
>ENA-OZFV01000716-OZFV01000716.1-human-gut-metagenome-genome-assembly--contig:-NODE-716-length-13459-cov-5.334900_pt1 | contig 13459 bp, 7 predicted proteins | sample MGYA00245110_ERZ653645 | MGnify/ENA primary metagenome ERZ653645 (study PRJEB26926, sample SAMN06165144) | human gut metagenome | biome: ENVO:00009003; feature: ENVO:2100002; material: ENVO:00002003... | reverse complement strand
GTGGGCTCGGAGATGTGTATAAGAGACAGCAGCCAGCAGGATATTTTTCAGTTCCTGATTCTTTTGCAGATTGCTCATAAAAGTCTCCTTCGTGCCACCTTGAGCCTTCCAGCTATCAAAGACTTGCTTGATACGGGGATTTTCTTTAACTATATATGCAGCCAATGAATGGGCATAATAAGCGGTAGCCCAGGAAAGAGCATCTTCATTCTGAGGATGAGCCACTACAGGCAAAGCCTGCACGGCATACCAAGCCGGATGGGCAGTAAATTCTACGGTCAACCGTTGTTCGGAAGCCGTTTTGCTATGCTTGTTAAACAGGTTTTCCAAAGAGAAAGTATGCGCACCTTCCCCATTCACGTTCAGAGGAACGGTTTCCGTCACCCACTGTTTGTCTGTCAGAACGGGGATGTAACGCTGTTCTCCATCACTGAAGGTATCTCCATCCGCTACCATCCGGCATGCCATTACCGCATATTTGTCACTCACTTCAAAAGTAAAGTTCACATGCCCGGTTTCTCCTCCCTTCACATCAAACTTCTGTTTTTGTGAATAGAATACCTTTTCTGTTTCCGGATTAAACAATTCCATGCGGACAGTCCCTTTCACTCCCTTGTCCGACAGGTTCATCAGTGAAGCGGCAATATTCGCTTTATCTCCCACGCGGACAAAGCGGGGCATATTAGGCTGAAGCATAAACTCTTTGCTGGCAGTAGCGGTAGCTTCTATCTTTCCATAATCCACATTCCGGGTATGTGCCAAGCCCATAAACTTCCATCGGGTAAGGCTTTCGGGCAGTACAAAGGAAATACTGACTTCACCTTTTTCATTGGTGCGGAGCTGTGGATAAAAGAATGCCGTTTCCGCAAAGTTTTCACGTATCTGTATATCACCCGTTTCTGCCAGTTCTTCAGAACTGCCCATTTCTACCTTTTCCTGTGCAGATGTTTCTACCATTTCTTCCTGGAGCACCATATCAGTAACAGCCTCCTGGTTCATCACAGCATTTGCGGCACTCCTGCCTCTAATCTTCAAAGCTCCTGCAAGAGTGGCACGAGGACTGCCTCCGTAACCTACCACCATAGCCTCCATTCTTCCTGTAGATGGAATGATCAATTCACTATATTCCAAAGGAACCGCACGGAGCCTCTTCAACGGGAAATCAACATACAAATAAGCATTCCGCATATAGGATGTATTCCAATAAGTCAAAGGAACCACATAATGAAAGTCCACTCCAAAGTCCAACTTATGTGCACTATAGATTTTATCCAGAGAAGCATCATACATAGTAGCCAGCATTTCAGCCTCAGCCGGGCTTCCATCCGGATAAAGTACCGTCAGTTTCCATTCCTCTTGCTGTCCAGGACGGAGTTTGTCACGGAACGTAGTCCATTTCAGCTGCAACTTCTTTTCAGGGGCCGGTTTCATAATCCGTGCATTATGACTGTAAAGTCTGCCATCTTTCACAAATGCCATACTTACCAGAATGCCGTCACCATATTCCTTCTTATAAGGGAAGCGGAAACTGACCACCGAGTCCGAAAGCTCTATACGTTTGCTTTCCAAGCGCTTATTTCCTGCAAATACATCATAAAGCAGATAGACATTCTTTTCGCTGCTACCTATATATACAGTAGCCGGAGATGCTGCATCAAATTCCAGACCATCCTGATAGAACCAATCCGTTATCACGAAAGGCGGACGCTTGTCGTTCAATGAAAACAGAAGGAAATTCTTAGATGCCGTACACTCTCTGCCCTGCGTATCCTTAGCCGAGAGCTTCAAACGATAATTGCCGGAAGGCAGGGCATAAATAGCCTCAGGAACAAAACTCTTGTTGGCTTCCACCGTACCGGTCAATACCTTTCTGCCTTCTTTTTCCTGACCGTCTTTCTGCTCCTCCATCTCGACTACCTGATAAGTAACCAGAGTATCTACCGGCTCACCCGAAAGATTCATGGCTGTCAGTTTTATTTCCAACTTCTTTTCTTTAACCCAATTATCGGGCAGATTATCCATATTCAGCACCATTGAAGTGCTTCCTAAAGGCAATGACAAATTAGCTTGCTGTGTCTCACCTGCACCATCCGTCACATCCGCCTGTATGTTGTACGTATAATACCACAACGGAGATTCTCTCCTGTCCGAGTCTATTTCAAAATGCACCGGAACGGTGAACTTACCATCCGCATCGGTCATTGCCTCTCCCTCCCAACGGGCTGAACCTCTGCCCATAAACCGCCAGAACCAAGCATAGGAACGGGATATATTATAGTGTACCCTGGCATTCTGCACAGGCGCACCGGCAAAAGTCTTTGCCATACCCACCACTTCTATAGAGTCACCCACTTGATACTCCACTTTCACGGGTTCAAACGTGACATCAAAGGTGGGACGTTTATATTCTTCTACCTTAAAACTGACAGAAGTATCGGCCGCACGCAAGCTAAAATAACCGGTCAGGCAAGGAGAGGGCAAAACAAATTGTCCGCTGAACGAACCAAAACCATTCGTCCATACTTCTACTTTTCCTGTTTCATTATTATTCGCATCATATAGGGATACCGTATATTTTTTATCCGCAAGCACACGCGTAGAATCCTTTTCCATTTCATAAGCCAAGCCGGATACATATACGGTTTGACCGGGACGGTAAATGGAGCGGTCGGTAAATAATTGCAAAACTTCTTTCCTCTTGCTCTCTTTATAGTAATAATCGTTTTTCCAAAGATTCAAGATGGGCATCGCATTATCAGCCGCCGTATGTGCATTATACCAGTATTTGTTACTATTCAGGAAATCCAGTTTCAAAGTACCCTGTTTATCCGCCTGGTAGGTCTGTTGGGGAGAATAACCTCCCCCCTTCTCCGTATAAATGGTTACTTCCGCCTCAGAAACAGGCTGTCCGCTCACTGCATCTACCACCACCAGTTCCAACGTACCATCCGGCAGAGGACGATAAATGGTCTTTAAAGCGGTGACATTCATTAATGTTCCGTCCGAAACGCCCTTCTTCCCATCGGGCACTGCCTTTAAGAAATAAATTCCCGCTTGAGGAGCCTGTATGGTCAGGGTGGTATCGACATTCAAATAATCTGTAGTAGGTTTCAAAGAAAAATGCTCCTCGCGTTGCAAACGGGCATATTTACTTTCAAAATGGGTGGTTCTGTTCTGCAATACGGCAGAGGTAACGGGTAAATTCACCTTATATAACTGCAAGGTGATGCCGGTAAGGTTTTTATAATTTACTTTCACCGACTGCTGTTCACCCGGATAGGCCGTAGCTATTTCCAGTGAAAGGCTTGCATTCAGAATTTCCTTTTCTATATTCTTCAGTTGGTTGATACCTTCGTAACGGGGGTATCCGGCTATTCCTTCACGAACTATCCGCAAGCGCTCTACCTGATTATTTTGATACTGTAGGAATTGTGCCAAAGCCAGATAAGCTTCAGGGACTGTTTTCACAGCCGGATAAGTATGAATCCACTTCCGGAGTTCCTGTTGGCATACGTCATTCGAGAAGTTTCCGGAAAAATTGCGGTACAGGTAATTCAATGCGTCTATCCCGGTCAGCAACCAACCCTCACGCTCCGTTTCCGTATCGTATGCTTTCAGCAAGGACTGATAAGTCTGCATGACAGCTGCCGTCAGGTCACAATCAGAGACGGGAACAAACTGATAAGTAACAAACTGATCCATATCCGTCATATCCGCAGGCAGACTGTTTGTCTGATTTGCTTTAGCAGCCGCCTGCCACCTGTACTGCTGCATGATTTGTATGGCACGACGTGCCAGCAGGTTGTACAGATTATCACGAAAATACCGTTTACTAGCCTCTCCCACTCTCACCATAGGTCTCAATTTCTCGACCGGGATAAGTAATAACCGGTCTTTATCCTTGAGAGAGGCCTGCAAATAACCCAATCCTTTTTTTACGTCGGCAGGCATGGTCATTTCACCCAGAATGGAATACAATATAGCTTTGTCTTCCATACTGCCGGTTTGGGAAGCCCATTGTTCCAAACCATTCATATCTACCTTCAAGCTATCGGGAGTTAAAAGGGAACGGTACTGCATGGCAGTGAGATAGGCTTTCATCATTTGCGGTACATTCTGTTCCGCTTTTGCTTTATCGTAGATTTTCATTGCTTCGGAAATAACCGACTTGGGCAGATCCTTTCGTTCCAATACTTCCAGTTCTTTCCACAAATTGTCATAGGTTTGTGCCTGCATAGGAGCAAATACGCTCATTACCAGTAACACTATCAAAGATAAATAACGAATTTTCATATCTACAATCTTTTAGTTCGTACTAAGTCTTCTTTAACAAAGAAACGAAATAGATGTTTAAAGACTGCATACGTTTTAATTAAAATAACTAAAACAGAAAAGGAAAGATCTTTCAGCGCAGCCAAAGCAAACGTTGCAGCACCAGTCTTTTATAGGGTTTCTTCATGTCTTCGGGCAGGAAGGAAACATCTATCAGTTCCATCCATTTAATGATGGAACGTCGGAATTTCCAAGCGATGTTCTCTATTACCTTGCCACTGCCCCCCGGCGAGCTCCTCCGTATCCTCGGGCATGACAATAACCGTGGACAGCAAATGGTATGCAGGCGTCAGACTATAGCCCATCCCCGTATCATACAATGAAAAGTTCTTCAGGTGCCAGCCGGATAACGCAAGAATCCGGCATCATAGACAAAGGTAAAACCATTTTCGTCTTCCGTCAGCGTCCCCGCGTAGATATATATCATTCAGGTATATTTTTCCCCTTCTCATACGCTATGCTCCTTTCCTGCAGGCACTGCTCCCACTTCATACCCGAAGAGGGCAAGCACCTGGTTTACCTTGTCTATTCGCAAAGTTTGCTTTCCTTGTTCCAACTCGCGCACAAAGCGAAGCCCCACTCCCGCCTTAGCTGCCAAATCTACTTGCGTAAGTCCGAACCGCTTGCGCATTTCCTTAACAAACAATGACAATGAATTATTCATAATTACACCCTTTAGGGTACCAATATAGCAAAACCAGCGATAATTACACCCTAATGGGTATAATTTATTAGCTTCTTTTGCATAATATACCCGAAAGGGTGCAAAGTATTAGCCCAAACCAGCGCATTACGGAAAACCAGGAGTATTCAGCAAATTCGTGATACAAAGAAAAAGGACAGGAAAATTCCTTCAAAAGCTTCAGCCTCTCCGCAAACCCTTTGCCGGTGGGCATTCCGGCTGAAGGATTACACCTGAAAATGCTTCAGCCCGAAGAAAAATCCTTCAGCCGCACCCTCTTGGGGTATGCATACTCCGCACAGATTGGTTCCCCAATGCTTCAAAAGTCCTATATCCAGGCACTTGTCACCGTATCGCACCCCTAAATGAGCAAACTGACACAACCGGAAACATATTCTTTTTCATCAGGATAAGTTTGTATTTTCTGTCCATCACTTAGGTGAACACGCCATTCCACTTTGGTGAAGATCCATTGTCACCTGTATAAAACGGCTGCTTCACTAAGGTGAAGCAATAAAGCTGTTACGGCAGTCAAAGCAAACTCTTCCTAATAGTAACATCATTTCCAACAGGCATAAAAGCACCAGAGAAAATGAACTTCCACAAACACATCCCGAACAGCCAAAAACTGAAGCTTCCATAATCGGGCTGAAGGAATTTCCAAAGGCAATCCTTCAGCCGCTTCGCCCTATTGACGGGCTTTTGCGGAGAGGCTGAAGCTTCTGAAACAAAAAACAGGGCAATGTCCCCGGAGGCACTGATAATCACCTCAATGGTAGCAGAAACCGACAAGTGTACACATGAAGCGGCAGTTTCCGAATAAAATAAGCCCTCTCCCGCATATATAGCCGGAAATATCGTATATTTGCTCTGTACTAAAGAAATAGAACCACTATGAAGAAAGAAGAATTAATGCGGAAAGCCATTGAGCTTTCTATAGAGAATGTGGCAAACGGCGGCGGACCCTTTGGAGCCGTAATTGCCAAAGATGGTGAAATCATTGCGACCGGAGCCAATCGTGTCACCTCACAATGCGACCCTACCGCCCATGCGGAAGTCAGCGCCATCCGTGCGGCGGCAAGCAAACTGGGAACATTCAACTTGAGCGGATGTGAAATTTATACTTCGTGTGAACCGTGTCCCATGTGTCTGGGAGCCATTTACTGGGCACGGCTGGATAAAATGTATTATGCAAACAACAAGACGGATGCCAAGAATATAGGGTTTGACGACTCTTTTATCTATGATGAGTTAAGCCTGAAGCCTTCGGCACGCAAGCTGCCTTCCGAAGTTCTTTTGGCGGAAGAGGCGATAAAGGCATTCCAACAATGGACAGAGAAAAGTGACAAAGTGGAGTATTAATAGAAAGGCGCGGACGAAATCCCTATCATCCGCGCCCGAAATCTTTATAAGATCTTAAAGACTATTCTTTTACCGGCGTATTTTCCAACGTAGCTACCACGAAATCATAGAACTTGCCTACAGAAGGAATAAAGCAGCGTTCATCCGGTGAGTGAGGAGAACGCAAGGTAGGACCGAAAGAAATCATATCCAATCCCGGAACCACCGCACCGATGATACCGCATTCCAAACCGGCATGAATCACTTTCACAGCAGGTTCCGTACCGAATTGTGCCTTATAAGACTCCTTCATGGCTTTCAGAATAGGAGAATCCACATTGGGTTCCCAGCCTGAATAACCACCTGAACGGGTTACTTCCATACCTGCCATAGAGAAACAGCTTTCCAATGCAGTATTCAGATAATCCTTCATTGAATCGCGTGAACTGCGGGCCAGGATTTTTATCTCCGCCTTGCCACCACCTATAGAAACAATAGCCAGATTGGAAGAGGTTTCCACGGTATCGGGGATAGTAGGAATCATACGCATCACTCCATTCTGACAAGCATAAATGGCATCCACCAGATTATCTTTAATTTCATCGGGAACCATCATCGCAGGCAATTCCACCCGTTCTGCCTTGAAGCTGATCGGTGTTTCGTGTACATGATATTCTTCATTCCACAATGCTTCGCACTCCTGCACAAATTCCAGTACGTCCGCTTCTTCTTCAGCCGGAACCGTAATGACCACTTCACATTCACGAGGAATGGCATTACGCATATTGCCACCTTGCCAGGACACCAGGCAAGCCTCATCGTAAGTTATCACCTGGTTCATGAAACGAGCCATCAGCTTGTTGGCATTGGCACGTCCTTCATTTATTTCCAATCCTGAATGACCACCGCGCAGCCCTTTCAAGGTAACTTTCAAAGCAATGTCAGCCGGATCTGTTTCCACTTCTTTATATTCCAACACTGCTGTCAGGTCTTCACCGCCTGCACAACCGATATACAATTCTCCTTCTTCTTCCGAATCCAGATTCAACAGAATATCACCGTCTACCGTTCCCGGCTTCAAACCGAACGCACCGAACATACCGGTTTCTTCGTCGGCAGTAATCAGTGCTTCCAACGGACCATGTTTCAGCGTCTTGTCTTCCATGATAGCCATGATAGCGGCAACACCCATACCATCATCGGCTCCCAAAGTCGTGCCTTTAGCTTTCACCCAATCTCCGTCAATGTAAGTCTCGATAGGATCATTTTCAAAATCATGCACTGTATCGTTATTCTTCTGAGGAACCATGTCCATGTGAGCCTGAAGAATCACCTTCTTACGGTTTTCCATCCCCGGAGTGGCAGGCTTGCGGTAAATGATATTACCGGCTTCGTCCTGGAATGACTCTACGCCTACACTTTTTCCAAAGTTCAGCAAGAACTCTTGCACTTTCTTCAAGTAACCCGAAGGGCGGGGAACCTGAGTCAATGAATAGAAATGCTTCCACACATTCTGCGGAGCGAGAGAGAGAATTGTACTCATAACTTCTTAGTTTTATTTGTGAACGGCAAAGCCGCTAATCCATATATACCCAACAAAATTAATAAAAAAGTTTGTATTCCATGCACTAATAAGGCAAAAATTCCCGCATCTTCTTTTCCCACTCCATAGAGCATCATCATCGTTATGACAGCAAAATGCCACGGACCCGCCCCATTAGGAGTCGGAACTACTACCGCAATGCTACCTACAGCAAACATGACCAGTCCCGCCATCACTCCCAAATTATCGGAAAAATCGAAACAAAAGAAAGAAACATAGAATTGCAGGAAATAGCAAGTCCAGATACCGACGGTATAAAGAATGAACAGAGGCATCCGCTTTACATGACGCAAAGACAGTACACCGACCCATACATTATGGAGAATGCCTTTCACCTTAGCAAAGACCGTCACATTCCTGATCAGAAAAAAAGCCAGCACCAATACGGCCAGCACACAGACGATAGTGATATAGAAATGCCCCGAAGTAAATACCTGTGCCAAAACCGTGGTATCCGTGCCGGTTTCTTTAAAAAAAGTATCGAATACCCTTGCCTGCATTATAAGAGTTACCCCTGTAATCAACGACACACACAGCGTATCAATCAGCCGTTCCGTAACCACCGTACCCAGCGATTTGGAAAAAGATGTACCATCATATTTAGCCAACACCCCGCAACGGGAAATCTCACCTACACGGGGAACAACCAAGTTGGCGGCATAAGACACAAAGATGGCATATACACAATCGGATGTTTTGGGATGCTCGCCCAACGGAGCCAGCGTAAGCTTCCACCGCCAGCCACGAAAAATATGACTAAACACACCAAACACTAATGACACTAACATCCACCCATAGTTCATTCCTCCATCCAAGACCTCCCACACCCGGGAAAAATTGAATCCGTGATACATCCATATCAGTATCGCAGCCCCCAAAAATAACGGAAATGCAATCTGCAAACCTTTATTTATAATCTTTTTTAATCGAGTTCGTTCCAAAATCTGTGTATATTAATTTAGAATGTTTACCTTTGCACGATGCAAAGATACTATCTTAGCGAAATAAACCTATTTATTAACGATAGAAAAATAACGGAATGGGATTAGTAAAGCCAAAAAAATTTCTAGGACAACACTTCTTGAAAGATCTCAGTATTGCAAAAGATATAGCCGATACGGTAGACGTGTGCCCTGACTTGCCAATTCTGGAAGTAGGACCGGGGATGGGGGTACTAACCCAGTTTATTATGCAGAAAAACCGTCCGGTAAAAGTGGTGGAACTGGACTATGAATCTGTAGCCTATCTCCGTGAGAACTTCCCTGCCCTGGAAGATAATATCATTGAAGACGACTTCTTGAAACTGAACCTCGAAAAATTATTTGACGGAAAACCTTTTGTCCTGACCGGCAACTATCCTTATAATATATCCAGCCAGATATTCTTTAAAATGCTGGATTACAAAGACCTGATACCCTGTTGTACCGGAATGATCCAAAAAGAAGTGGCCGAACGCATTGCCGCCGGTCCCGGAAGCAAGACATACGGCATTCTCAGTATCCTGATACAAGCCTGGTACAAAGTAGAATACCTGTTCACCGTACACGAACATGTATTCAATCCGCCTCCCAAGGTGAAAAGTGCGGTCATCCGTATGACACGCAATGAAACGACGGAACTGGGATGCAATGAAAAATTGTTCAAGCTCATTGTAAAAACAACATTCAACCAACGGCGTAAAACTTTGAGAAACTCTATTTCTTCCATTTTAGACAAAGAGAACCCATTGAGCACAGACCCCATTTTCAACAAACGCCCGGAACAGTTGTCTGTACAAGAGTTTATCGAACTGACCAACCAGGTGGAAGCGGCGCTGAAAAACAAGACGGATATTGTCTATAGCAATGATATCGCCCGGAAAGGAACAAACAAGAAAGAATAACACCTATTTATTATATTAACGGAAGAATAGGATGAATAAAGAGGAATTAGAAAAAGTAGAGCAGCTGATCGAGCAAAAAGACTCAGAGCAACTGAAGGACTTGCTTGCCGGACTGCATCCTGCCGACATAGCAGAGCTGTGCAATGAACTGGATGCGGAAGAAGCACGGTTCATATACCTGTTACTGGACAATGAGACTGCCGCCGATGTCCTTATCGAAATGGACGAAGACGCCCGTAAAGAATTCCTGGAAATCCTTCCCTCTGAAACAATCGCCAAACGGTTCGTTGACTACATGGATTCGGATGATGCCGTGGACATTATCCGTGAAATGGACGAGGACAAACAAGAAGAAGTCCTCTCACACATTGAAGACATAGAACAAGCCGGAGACATTGTCGATTTGTTGAAATATGACGAAGACACTGCCGGTGGATTGATGGGTACCGAAATGGTAATCGTAAACGAAAACTGGAGTATGCCCGAATGTCTGAAGGAAATGCGCATCCAGGCGGAAGATATGGACGAAATCTATTATGTATATGTAGTAGACGATGACCAGCGGCTGCGCGGTGTGTTCCCGTTGAAGAAAATGATCACCAGCCCTTCCGTATCCAAAGTGAAGCACGTGATGAGGAAAGAACCGATATCCGTCCATGTAGATACCCCTATAGACGAAGTGGTACAAACCATTGAAAAATATGACCTGGTCGCCGTTCCGGTAGTGGACAGTATCGGACGCCTGGTAGGACGGATTACGGTAGACGATGTGATGGACGAAGTACGTGAACAGGCTGAGCGCGACTACCAGCTGGCATCAGGTTTGTCACAAGACGTGGAAACAGACGATAATGTATTCCGCCAGACTACAGCCCGTCTGCCCTGGCTGCTCATCGGCATGATAGGCGGAATAGGAAACTCCATGATTCTGGGCAACTTTGACAGCACTTTTGCCGCACATCCCGAAATGGCCCTCTACATCCCCCTTATCGGCGGAACAGGGGGGAATGTGGGAACACAGTCCTCGGCACTTATCGTACAAGGACTGGCAAACAGCTCGCTGGATGCCCAAAACACCTGGAAACAAATAGTAAAGGAATCTGTAGTGGCCGTAATCAATGCTACTATTATTTCTATGCTGGTATATATCTATAATTTCATCCGTTTCGGGGCAAGTGCCACCGTGACTTATTCGGTTTCATTCAGCCTGTTTGCAGTAGTCATGTTCGCTTCCATCTTTGGGACCCTGGTTCCTATGACACTGGAAAAACTAAAAATAGATCCGGCCATCGCTACAGGTCCGTTCATATCCATCACCAATGACATTATAGGTATGATGCTTTATATGGGCATCACCGTATTACTATCCTGACACATTTCACTACAGATTACATAGATTGAAATTCAGAGAAAAACAGATTCACACAGAAACCGGCAAAGAATCACAATAAAAGAGAATCTGTATGAATCTATGTAATCTGCAGTGCATTTATCCCCCTTGATTCTCCTATTTTCTCCACTTTTAAGGATTTTCCTAAAAAAATCGGGAAAAACAGTATGAAGTTCTAATTTATTTCTTTTAATTTGTAAATTGTTGTTATAACAAAAACGCTTACTTTAAAAATCTATACGATGGACTCGAATGAAACTATCCGCCCTTTAACCGAAGTTCCAGTGGAACAGACATCTGAAACTTTGGTATCATCTTCCGCTACTGCAGAAGAAAATAACGCTACGTATGTACCTAAACAAACGAAAGAAGAGGTCATCGAACGTTTAAAAGAAATCAACGAAGACGCCTGCAATGCAGACAAACAAGAGTTGGATTTATTGAAACAGAACTTCTACAAGCTGCACAAGGCTGAGCAAGAAGCCGCCCGTAAGGCATTTATTGATGGCGGAGGTGCTCCTGAGGCATTTATTCCCCAACCGGACGATGCTGAAAGCCGTTTCAAAGATATCATGAGCTCTATCAAAGAGAAAAGAAGCGCCATACAAGCAGAACAAGATAAAGAAAAAGAAGATAACCTGGTGAAAAAGCTCGCCATTATCGACCGCTTGAAAGAACTTGCCGAATCTCCCGAAGATGCCAACAAAGCATACAATGAATTCAAGAAACTGCAACAGGAATGGAACGATATAAAACAGGTGCCGGCTGCCAAGGTAAATGAACTATGGAAAAATTATCAGCACTATGCAGAAAAGTTCTATGACTTGATAAAGCTGAACAATGAATTCCGTGAGTATGATTTTAAAAAGAATCTTGAAATAAAAACTCATCTCTGTGAAGCCGCAGAGAAATTGGCTGATGAAGAAGATGTGATTTCCGCTTTCCACCAATTACAAAAGTTACATCAGGAATTCCGGAATACGGGTCCTGTTGCAAAAGAATTGCGCGAAGATATATGGACCCGGTTCAAAACTGCCTCTACAGCCGTAAACCGTCGTCACCAGCAACATTTCGAAGCCTTAAAAGAAAAAGAGCAACGTAATTTGGATGAAAAGACCGTAATCTGTGAAATTGTGGAAGCGATGGAATACGATACGTTCACTACTTTCCAAGACTGGGAAAACAAAACTCAGGAAATCATTGCTTTGCAAGCTAAATGGAAAACAATTGGTTACGCACCTCAAAAAATGAACGTGAAGATATTCGAACGTTTCCGTGCCGCTTGTGATGAGTTTTTCAAACGCAAAGCCGAGTTCTTCAAATCCATCAAGGAAAGTATGGCAGGCAATCTGGAAAAGAAGAAAGCATTATGTGAAAAAGCAGAAGCACTAAAAGAAAGCACAGACTGGAAAGCAACTGCTGATATTCTAAGCAAATTACAAAAGGAATGGAAAACAATCGGTCCTGTACCTAAAAAGTATTCGGATGCCGTATGGAAACGATTCATTGCCGCATGTGATTATTTCTTCGAGCAAAAGAACAAGGCGACTTCTTCACAACGCTCGGTTGAACAGGAAAACATGGTTCAGAAAAAGGCGATCATTGAAAAATTAAATGCAATTGACGCACAGGAAACACCGGAAGAGGATGCGGGAAACGCCATTCGAGAATTAATGAAAGAATGGAACGGCATCGGTCATGTACCGTTTAAAGAAAAAGATAAACTGTACAAGCAATATCATGGTGTCATCGACAAGTTGTTTGACAAGCTGAATCTTTCCGCATCACAGAAAAAATTAAGCAATTTTAAATCAACCATCAGCAAGGAAGGCAACCTTTATCGTGAACGCGAAAAACTGGTTCGTGCTTACGAAAACATGAAGAATGAAATTCAAACATACGAGAACAACTTGGGCTTCTTGACCAGTTCTTCCAAAAAAGGTAGCAGCTTGCTGACAGAACTGAACCGCAAGGTAGATAAGCTGAAAGCTGATCTCGAATTGGTATTACAGAAAATTAAAGTAATCGACGAGTCATTGAAAGCAGAAGAATAATCTTCTCTTAAAATAAGAAGTTATTCATAATTCACTTATATAAAGCCAACTAAGTCATCCCGGTTTAGTTGGCTCTTTTATTTTCCCCGCTTCTCTTATATAGAAAGCCATTCCTATTCCGGGGTCAGTCAAAAAACAGGTTTGAGCTCTATACCTGTCTCTTATACACATCTCC
>ENA-OZFV01000695-OZFV01000695.1-human-gut-metagenome-genome-assembly--contig:-NODE-695-length-13629-cov-4.561809_pt1 | contig 13629 bp, 8 predicted proteins | sample MGYA00245110_ERZ653645 | MGnify/ENA primary metagenome ERZ653645 (study PRJEB26926, sample SAMN06165144) | human gut metagenome | biome: ENVO:00009003; feature: ENVO:2100002; material: ENVO:00002003... | reverse complement strand
GGTATGGCTCCGCTCCGCGCCCAGATCATGCACATGACGAAGACGCTCCACTGCACCGATCGCGAGATGCACTTCTTCTATGGCGCGCGCTCGCTGACCGAGGCCTTCTTCCTGGAGGACTTCTGGGAGCTGGAGAAGGAGTTCCCCAACTTCCACATGCACCTCTCCCTCGACCGTCAGGATCCGAAGGCCGACGAGCTGGGTGTGAAGTACTACACGGGCTTCGCCGTCAACTGCATCCGCGACACCTATCTGAAGGACCACGACGCTCCCGAGGATTGCGAGTACTACCTCTGCGGTCCTCCCATGCTCATCAAGACCGTCACCGACTATCTCGACAGTCTCGGTGTGGAGCCGGAGAGCATCATGTACGATAACTTCGGATAATCAAGAAAACGAACCATCGCAAGTAAATTGCATTATAACGAGAAAAGCCGCTGACCATTCAGCGGCTTTTCTCGTACTTTTTCTTGTACTCGTACTTTTTCTTGTACTTATATTCGTGCTTATACTTGTGCTTGTATTTATACCTATATTAGGTAGATCTATCGAGCGTCTTGGCCAGGCCCTCTGCCTACCGTTGTCGTAGGCAGACCGTCCTCCCATGAATATGGTTGGCTGGCTAGGTCTCGGCCTACTGATGCTGCTCGCGGAGCAGGTCGTTGACCGTCTTGACGGGATTGAATGTAGAGAGCGGCACTTCGACGAAGACCGTGTTCCAGTCGCTCATCGCGCCATTCCACAGTCCCGGGAGCTCCAGGGCCTTTAGTTCGCGTCCGTTCTTGCTCTTCGTGCTGATGAAGCCCGTGGAGGAATCCACAAACTTCGGGAGGTCGAACGCTGCGCCCTTGTAATCGATGACGCCACAGACGAGGTCCACGGGATTGAAATGCGTGCCCTCGGAGAACATCCGCTGGTAGGCCTCGTTGGTCTTGTCGATTTGGCTCGACTCCAGGATCTGCAGGCTCACCGTGCCGTCCTGGTTGTAGGCGAGGAACGGGCCTCCGCCGGGCTCACCCACATTCTTCACCATACCACAGACGCGGATCGGTCGGTGCAACTTGCGGTGCAGGTAATCGGCACGCTCCTGGTCGCTCCATCCCGCCTTCTCCTTCGGCGGCAAACACCAGAGCGTATGCTCCAGGAAGTCTTCCATCTCGGCCAGTTTCTCCTTCGTCGGCGTGGCCTCGTCGAGCGATCTAAGATAGTCAAAGACGCGCTCCTGCAGCGTCACGAGGACGCCACCCAGCAGCGCCTTGTAGGTGACGGTGTCCTCCTTCAACCGGTCGGGCACCACGTTGTCGATGTTCTTGATGAAGACCACGCCGGCCTCCAGGTCGTTGAGGTTCTCGATGAGCGCGCCGTGTCCACCCGGTCTGAACAAAAGCGACCCGTCTTCGTTGCGGAAGAGCGAGTTGTCGGGATTGGCCGCCACGGTGTCCGTGCTCGGTTTCTGCTCCGAGAAGGAGATGTCGTAGCGCACCTGGTACTTCTCCGCATACTTCCCTACTCGCTTCTCCACCTCCGCCTTGAACAAAGGCAGGTGCTCGTGCGAGACGGTGAAGTGGATGTGGGCCTCGCCGTTGGTGCTGGCGTAGCGTGCGCCCTCTACGAGGTGCTCCTCCATGGCCGTGCGCGCCCCGTCCTCATAGCGGTGGAAGCGGAGCAAGCCCTTCGGCAGTTGGCCGTAGTTGAGGCCGCGCTCCTCCAGCAGGTTGGCCACGACGGCCTTGTGTCCTCCTGCGGCCAGCAGGTCGTCGATTCCCTTGCCCTCATTCTTTAGGCAGGCAGCGTCGAGCTCGGAGAAGAAGGCAAACTGGTGGATGTGGTCGAAAAACTCGTGTTCGAAACTCGTCTGCGGGGCGTCGTAGTCGGCGTCGAGGAAGGCGAACAAATTCTTGAACATGCGGCTGGCAGCGCCCGAGGCGGGTACAAACTTCGTCACCCTGTGCTTCCCGGCTTTGTAGGCGTCCCACTGGCGGATGTACTCCTCGCGCTCGGCGTCCGTCGGTGCCAGGATGCCATGACCCACGGTGGCTGCGGAGTCGAGCCTCAGAAAGGGGAATCCGCGCTTGAAATCATCCATCTGCTTCTGCAGCTGCTCTTCGGCAATGCCCTTGGCAGCAATCTGTTGCAAGTCTTGTTGTGTCAGCATATCCTTTTGCGATATTAATATTATAAATAAGGTGGTCTATTTGTTGTCCTCTAACCAATGCACAAATATACTTACTTTTTCTTAAATCGGGAAATATTCAGATGAAATTTCGTAACTTTGTAGCATCATTCATCAAAGCAACGTCAGCCAATGGAAGAAAAATTCGTTTTCACCGAGGAAGAAAAGCACGCCTGCGAGGCACTTACTAAGGAGATTCACGAGATGCTCAACGACACCCTGAGCGGTACTGACGTGGAGCGTCTGCGCACCCATATCCATTCTGAGATCGAGGCTCGCCACATCGAGCGCGACCGCTTCGGCCTCAATCCCGTCCTCAAGGCTTTGATGACGGCGAAGGTGGCCGTCGGCGACATCGGCCTGCGCCGTGACAGTCTGCTGGCCATCATGCTCTACGAGAGCGTGCTTCGCGGCCACTATGACACGACGCTGGCGCGCAAGGACTTCGGCGAGGGCGTGGCGACGATCCTCCAGGGCCTCGTCCGCGTCCAGGAACTCTACAGCAAGACTCCCATTGTGGAGAGCGAGAACTTCCGCAACCTGCTCCTCTCCTTCGCCGAGGACATGCGCGTGGTGCTCATCATGATCGCCGACCGCGTCTGCCTGATGCGCCAGATACGCGACACGCCCAACAAGGAGGCACAGCACGAGGTGGCCGAGGAGGCCAGTTACCTCTACGCCCCCTTGGCCCACAAACTGGGCCTCTACCAGCTCAAGAGCGAGCTGGAGGACCTCTCGCTGAAGTATCTCGAGCACGACGCCTACTATCTGATCAAGGAGAAACTCAACGCCACGAAGCGCTCCCGCGACGCCTACATCGAGCGCTTCATCGGTCCGGTGAGCAAGCACCTCACCGAGGCCGGACTCAAATTTCATATCAAGGGCCGCACCAAGTCGATCCACTCCATTTGGCAGAAGATGAAGAAGCAGAAGTGTGGCGTCGATGGCATCTACGACCTCTTTGCCATCCGCATCATCCTCGACTCCCCGCTGGAGAAGGAGAAGATGCAGTGTTGGCAGGCCTACTCCATCGTCACCGACATGTACCAGCCCAACCCGAAGCGCCTGCGCGACTGGATCAGCGTGCCGAAGTCCAATGGCTACGAGTGTCTCCACATCACCGTGCTCGGTCCTGAGCAGAAGTGGGTGGAGGTGCAGATCCGCACCGAGCGCATGGACGAGGTGGCCGAGCACGGCCTCGCCGCCCACTGGCGCTACAAGGGCGTGAAGGCCGACGGCGGCGGCATGGAGGAGTGGCTCGCCTCGATCCGCACCGCCCTGGAGGCAGGCGACAACCTGGAGGTGATGGACCAGTTCAAGCTCGACCTCTACGAGGACGAGGTCTATGCCTTCACCCCGAAGGGCGACCTGCTGAAGTTTCCCAAGGGAGCCACCGTGCTCGACTTCGCCTACCATATCCACTCGCGCGTCGGCGACACCTGCGTCGGCGGCAAGGTCAACGGCAAGAATGTCTCCTTCCGCACGCCCCTCCACAGTGGCGACACGGTCGAGATCCTGACGGCCAGCAACCAGACTCCGAAGCCGGAGTGGCTGCGCATCCTCGTCACCTCCCGTGCCCGCGCCAAGCTGCGCCTCTCGCTCAAGGAGACACGTCAGAAGCAGGGCCTCTACGCCAAGGAGCTGCTGGAGCGCCGCCTCAAGAACAAGAAGCTCGACTACGACGAGGCCACCGTCGCCCACCTCATCCGCAAGATGGGCTTCAAGGAGCAGAGCGACTTCTACCACCAGATCGCCGAAGGCCGCCTCGACCCCACCCGCGTCCTCGACGAATACCAGGCCCTGGTCGACCAGAGCCAGGTCAAGGAGCGCGAGGCCGAGAGCGCGGAAAACTTCGAGTATGCCCACCCCGCCACCACCGAGGCTAAGAAGAACGACGATGTGCTCATCATCGACAAGAGCCTCAAGGGCATCGACTTCTCGCTCGCCCGCTGCTGCCACCCCATCTATGGCGACAAGGTGTTTGGCTTCGTCACCGTCAATGGCGGCATCAAGATCCACCGTGCCGACTGCCCCAACGCCGCCGAGATGCAGCGCCGTTTCGGCTACCGCATCGTCCGTGCGCAGTGGAGCGGCAAGGGCAGTTCCCACTACGACATCACGCTGCGCGTCATCGGCAACGACGACATCGGCATCGTCAGCAACATCACCAACATCATCAGCAAGGACGAGAAGATCGTGATGCGATCCATCAATATCGACTCCCATGACGGCCTGTTCTCGGGCAATCTTGTCGTGCAGCTCGACGACAAGTCGAAGCTCAACCTGCTGATCAAGAAGCTGCGCACGGTCAAGGGCGTGAAGCAGGTGATCAGACTTTAGTCTGAGCCCATCGCCTGCCTTGTGGATCCTATCGCGTGCGGCCAGCCTGTCGCCCGCGCTTGCAGCCACCCCATTGCCTGCCTTGCGGCCAACCTAATGCCGCATTGTGCGGGCAAAGTCAAGGTTTCGCACGGATTTTTCCATGAAATAGGAATTTTCTTTGTACCTTTGCACGCCAAAACACAGAAGACAATAAGATAATGAAGCAAAATACAACGATACGGATGATGTTGTCGGACTACGACGGCGACCCCTCGGCGCTGGCCAAGGAAGTCGGTCCCGTGGATGGTCCCATCCCCGTCCTCATCACCCGCAATCTGATCCCCTTCCCCGGCGTCATGACCCCGATTCTCATCGGGCGCCAGCCGAGTTTGAAGCTGCTGGATTACCTCCGCGATCATCCCGACCAGACCTTTGCCGTGTTCGCACAGAAAGACGCCAGCGTGGACTACCCCATCCAGGAGGACCTCTTCGAAGTGGGCGTCTATGCCAAGCTCGTCAAGGAGTTTGAGGTGCCCGGATCCAACAATGAGCATTCGGCCATCGTGATCGCCTCGGCGCGCTGCCGCCTCAAGTCGCTCGACGACGCCAACAACTTCTTCACCGCCGAGACGGAGATGATCCCTGAGGTCTTCCCCGCAGAAGACGACAAGGAGTTTGCCGCGGCCGTGGAAGGCCTGCGCCAGGGCGTCGAGATCTATGTGAAGATCAACGATGACATCCCCAACGAGGCGATGGTCGCCCTGCAGAACATCAGCAACCACCTCTCCATCGTCAATTTCGTCGCCTCCAACATTGTCAGCAACATTTACGACAAGATCATGCTGCTGGAGGAGGACAACATGAAGCTGCGACTGTTCAAGTTGTTGAAGGTCCTCAACCGCGAAACCCAGTTCTTGCACATCAAGAAGAACATCCAGAACAAGACGCGCGCCGACATCGACGAGCAGCAGAAGGAGTACTTCCTCCACCAGCAGATCAAGAACATCCGCGAGGAGCTGGGCGACAGCGGCGAGTCTGAGGACAAGAGGGAGCTCAAGAAGAAGGCCTTCCTCAAGCCCTGGCCCGATGAGGTGAGCAAGCTCTTTGCCAAGGAGCTCGCCAAGCTCGACAATATCAATCCCCAGTCGCCCGACTACAGTGTCCTGCTCAACTACCTGCAGACGCTCGTCTCGCTGCCGTGGGGCGTATATACCAAGGACCGCCTTGACCTGAAGCGTGCGCAGCGCGTCCTCGACCGCAACCACTACGGCATGGAGAAGGTGAAGGAGCGCATCCTGGAGTACATGGCCGTGCTCCGCCTCCGTGGCGACCTGAAGTCCCCCATCCTCTGCCTCTACGGTCCTCCGGGCGTCGGCAAGACCTCGCTGGGCAAGAGCGTTGCCGAGGCCATGGGCAGAAAATACGTCCGCGTCTCGCTGGGCGGCCTCCACGACGAGGCTGAGGTGCGCGGCCACCGCCGCACCTATATCGGCGCCATGCCCGGACGCATCATCAAGAGCATCCTCAAGGCTGGCTCCTCCAACCCCGTCTTCATCCTCGACGAGATCGACAAGGTGACGCAGAACACCGTCAATGGCGACCCCGCGTCGGCCCTCCTGGAGGTGCTCGACCCGGAGCAGAACAACGCCTTCCACGACAACTACCTCGACACCGACTACGACCTCTCCAAGGTGCTCTTCATCGCCACGGCCAACGACCTCAACACCATCCCCCGTCCGCTGCTGGACCGTATGGAGGTGATTCCCGTCAGCGGCTACATCACCGAGGAGAAGATAGAGATCGCCAAGCGCCACCTCGTCCCCCGCGAACTGGAGAACACGGGGCTCGACCAGGTGGAGCCCAAGCTGAAGTTTACGAAGGCCTCCCTGGAGAAGGTCATCGAAAACTACACCCGCGAGAGCGGCGTGCGCCAGCTGGAGAAGCAGATCAACAAGGCGCTGCGCAAGCTCGCCTTCCGCCAGGCCACCGACGGCCAGCTGCCCTCCAACAAGATCACCCCCGACATGCTGCCGGGCCTGCTGGGCAAACCGCCCTTCTACCGCGACATCTACCAGGGCAACGACTACGCGGGCGTGGTGACGGGCCTGGCCTGGACCAGCGTGGGCGGCGAGATCCTCTTCATCGAGACCTCGCTCTCCAAGGGTAAGGCCGGCAAACTGACACTCACGGGCAATCTTGGCGACGTGATGAAGGAGAGCGCCGTCATCGCCCTGGAGTACGTCAAGGCCCATATCGACACCCTGGGCGTTGACTACCGCCTCTTCGACCAGTGGAACATCCATATCCACGTGCCGGAGGGCGCCACGCCCAAGGACGGCCCTTCTGCGGGCATCACCATCGCCACTTCCCTGGCCTCGGCGCTGACCCAGCGCAAGGTGCGCAAGAACACGGCCATGACGGGCGAGATCACGCTGCGCGGCAAGGTGCTGCCCGTCGGCGGCATCAAGGAGAAGATCCTCGCCGCCAAGCGTGCCGGCATCACCGACATCGTGATGTGTGCCGAGAATCAGCGCGACGTGGAGGAGATCCCCGAGATCTATCGCAAGGGCGTCACCTTCCACTATGTGGAGAACGTGCAGCAGGTGTGGGACTTCGCCCTCACCGACGAACTGGTGGCCCACCCCGTCCAGCTCGTCGTCGAGGAGACTACGGATCAAAAGGAGGAGAAGGGCCAATGACGTTCGAACTGCAGTATACCGACGCCTACAGCGACGCGCGGGCCGGCCGCATCCAGACGGCCCATGGCGAGATCCTCACCCCCATCTTCATGCCCGTGGGCACGGTGGGCAGCGTGAAGGGAGTCCACTTCCGCGAACTCCAGGAGCAGGTGAAGGCCCAGATCATTCTGGGCAACACCTACCACCTCTACCTCCGCCCCGGCTGCGAGGTGCTCCGGGCCGCTGGTGGCCTCCATCGCTTCAACGGCTGGGACCGCCCGATCCTCACCGACTCCGGCGGCTTCCAGGTCTTCTCCCTCACGGGCATCCGCAAGCTCACGGAGGAGGGCTGCGAGTTTCGATCCCACATCGACGGTTCGAAGCACATCTTCACCCCCGAGCGCGTGATGGACATCGAGCGCGTCATCGGTGCCGACATCATCATGGCGCTCGACGAGTGTCCGCCGGGCAAGAGCGACTACGCCTACGCCAAGAACAGCCTTGGGCTTACCCAGCGCTGGCTCGACCGCTGCTTCAAGCGTTTCCGCGAGACCGAGCCCCTCTACGGCTACCCCCAGGCCCTCTTTCCTATCGTCCAGGGCTGCACCTATCCCGACCTGCGGAGCGAGGCGGCTAAGTACGTCGCCGACAAGGGCGCCGAGGGCAATGCCATTGGCGGACTGGCCGTGGGCGAGCCCACCGAGGTGATGTACGAGATGATCGAGGTCGTCAACGCCATCCTGCCCAAGGACAAGCCGCGCTACCTCATGGGTGTGGGCACGCCCCAGAACCTGCTGGAGGGCATCGCCCGCGGTGTTGATATGTTCGACTGCGTGATGCCTACGCGCAACGGCCGCAACGCCATGCTCTTCTCCTACGAGGGCACGATGAACATGCGCAACAAGAAGTGGGAGGCCGACTTCTCGCCCCTCGACCCCACGGGCTGCGAGATCGACCGCATTACCTCCAAGGCCTACCTCCACCATCTCTTCAAGGCGGGCGAGCTGCTGGCGATGCAGATAGCCAGCATCCACAACCTCGCCTTCTATCTGCGGCTCGTCACCGACGCCAGGGCCCACATCCTCCAGGGCGACTTCACCCAGTGGAAGTCTTCCGTCATCGACCAGCTCGGGCGGAGGATATAGGCCCGGCTCCTTTACGTTCGCAGGACAGACTTTAAAAACAAATTTTTCGACATGCAGATGGGAGAGACCATAGACAAGATGAGGCGCAGGATGCCCCAGCCCGAGACGATTCGCCGGGCGGGGGCCAGGGTGGCGCGTGTGCTGCGCAAGTTGTCGCCCAAGCACCTTTTCGGTCGTCTCGACTGGTACATCATCCGGAAGTTTATCGGCACCTACATATTCTCCATCGTGCTGATCATCTCCATCGCCCTGGTCTTCGACTTCAACGAGAACCTCTCGAAGTTTACGAAGTACCATGCGCCCTGGCGTGCCATCGTCTTCGACTACTACGCCAACTTCATCCCCTACTACTCCAACCTCTTCTCCCCGCTCTTCGTGTTCATTGCCGTCATCTTCTTCACCTCGAAGTTGGCCGGCAACTCCGAGATCATCGCAATGCTCTCCTCGGGCGTCTCCTTCCGGCGGCTGATGCGCCCCTACATGATCTCGTGCGTGCTCATCGCCAGCGTCACCTTCTACCTCAACAGCTTCGTCATCCCCCACGGCACGGTCATCCGCCAAAACTTCGAGTCGCTCTACCGCAACTCCAAGAAGAACACTTCGGCGGAGAACGTCCAGCTGCAGGTGGGCAAGGGCACGGTGGCCTACATCCAGCACTACGACGACCGCTACAAGCGCGGCTACGGCTTCTCCCTCGACAAGTTTGAGGGCAAGAAGCTGGTCAGCCACATGACGGCCATGGAGATCCAGTACGACACGATCGCCGACGCGAAGTACCACTGGAAGGCCACCAACTGGAAGACGCGCACGCTGGTCGGCCTGCGCGAGCGGATCGTCACCGGCGACGTCAAGGACACGGTCATCCTCATGGAGCCCACCGACCTGGTCTATTCCAAGGGCCAGCAGGAGACCTTCACCTCGCCCGAGCTCCTCGACTACATCTCCAAGCAGACGAGCCGCGGTTCGGGCAATGTCGTGCAGTACGAGGTGGAGTTCCACAAGCGCATCGCCATGTCCTTCTCCTCCTTCATCCTCACCATCATCGGACTCTCGCTCTCGGCGCGAAAGCGAAAGGGAGGAATGGGCCTCTATCTGGGTATCGGCCTGGGCCTGAGCTTCGGCTACATCATGCTCCAGACCGTCTCCTCGACCTTTGCCATCAATGCCGGCACGCCCCCCGTGCTGGCCGCATGGATTCCGAACCTTATCTTTGCCTTCATAGCCTATTTCTGCTATAGGCACGCGCCAAGGTAGTATCACTCACCATTTTTATCTTTCAGAAAAGATGTATTTTGACGAATTAGATTTGAACGATTATGTGCTCGACGCCTTGGACGACATGCAGTTCGAGACGTGCACTCCCATACAGGAAAGCTGCATCCCCCACATCCTCGCAGGCCGCGACATCCTGGGTGTCGCCCAGACCGGTACGGGCAAGACGGCAGCCTACCTGCTCCCCATCCTCTCCAAGCTGGCCGACGGCGGCTATCCTGCCGACGCCATCAACTGCGTCATCATGTCGCCGACGCGCGAGCTGGCCCAGCAGATCGACCAGGCCATGCAGGGCTTCGCCTACCATCTCGACGGCGTGTCGAGCGTGGCCGTCTATGGCGGCAACGACGGCAACCGCTACGACCAGGAGCTCAAGAGCCTCTCCCTCGGTGCCGACGTGGTCATCGCCACCCCCGGCCGCTTCATCTCCCACATGTCGCTGGGCAACGTCGATCTCTCGCGCGTGAGCTTCTTCATCCTCGACGAGGCCGACCGCATGCTCGACATGGGCTTCTCCGAGGACATCCTCACCATCGCCCGCAAGTTGCCGCAGAACGTCCAGACCATTATGTTCTCGGCCACGATGCCCGACAAGATCGAGGACCTGGCCAAGACGCTGCTCAAGAATCCCGTCGAGGTGAAGCTCGCCGTGAGCAAGCCCGCCGAGAAGATCCAGCAGAAGGCCTACGTCTGCTACGAGACGCAGAAGATGGCGATCCTCAAGGACATCTTCAAGGCCGGCGACCTCAACCGTGTCATCATCTTTTCCGGCTCCAAGCAGAAGGTGAAGCAGATCGCCGCCTCGCTGAAGCGCATGAAGGTCAACTGCGGCGAGATGCACTCCGACCTCGACCAGGCCGAGCGCGACGAGATGATGTTCCAGTTCAAGAGCGGCCAGCTCGACGTCATCGTCGCCACCGACATCATCTCCCGCGGCATCGACATCGACGACATCGCGATGGTCGTCAACTTCGACGTGCCCCGCGACGCCGAGGACTACGTCCACCGTATCGGCCGTACGGCCCGTGCCAACCGCGACGGCGTGGCCATCACGCTGGTCAGCGAGCAGGACCAGTACTACTTCCAGCAGATAGAGAAATTCCTGGAGAAGACGGTGGAGAAGGTGCCCCTGCCCGAGGACGTCGGCGAGGCACCCGAATATAGCCAGTCGGCGCGCCCCGCCAAGGGCAAGAGTGCGAAGAGCCGCCGGCGCGAGGCCCGCGACCAGCAGAGCCACAAGGACAAGAAGAGCCGCAACCGTCAGAACAAGCAGCGTGCCGAGAAGGCCGCCAAGCCGCAGCCCCGTGAGGCCGACAAGGCCGATCAGCCCGTGGCCAAGGACGGCCAGCAGCAGGCGCAGCCCCAGGACCAGCAGCCCAGGGAGAAGCAGCCGCGCCGTGGACGCCAGCGCCGTGAGCCGCGCGAGCCTCGTGAGGCCCGTGATCAGCAGCCGCAGCAGCAGGGCGACGCCAGCCGCGACCAGAAGGACCAAAAGGAACGAAAGGACCAGAAGGAACGCAGATCCCGCGGCCGAGGCCGTGGCAAGGACAAGGGCACCGAGAGCGGCGGTCAGCAAGGCGGTCAGCAGGGAGATCAGAAAGGCGGCCAGCAGGGCGGTCAGCAGGCCCAGTCCCAGGCAGACGCCTCCAAGGGCAAGAAGAAGAGTTCGCGCAAGCGCGGCCGCGGCCGTGGCAAGCAGGGTGGCGACCAGGCCCCCGTCCACTCCACGAAGTACGACATTCGCGAGGACTATGCGCTGCCGCAGAAGAACAAGGACAGCAAGCTCAGCGAACTGGTCAAGAAGCCGCTGAAGTGGCTCCACATCATCAAGTAATCACGCCATGGAGTATATAGCCATCATCCCCGCGCGCTTCGCCTCTACGCGCTTCCCGGGCAAGCCGCTCGCCATCCTGGGCGGCCAACCCGTCATCCAGCGCGTCTATGAGCAAGTACGATCGGTCCTCGACCGCGTCTATGTCGCCACCGACGACCAGCGCATCTACGATGCCGTCACCGCGTTTGGCGGCCAGGCCGTCATGACGCGATCCGACCACAAGAGCGGCACCGACCGCATCTGCGAGGCCCTCGACCTGGTCGGCGGATCTCCCGACGTCGTCATCAATGTTCAGGGCGACGAACCCTTCATCCAGCCCTCGCAACTGCGTACGGTGATGGAGGCCTTCGACGACCCCGCCACGCAGATAGCCACCCTCGGCAAGCGCTTCGAGACCATCGAGGCCGTGGATAATCCCAACTCCCCCAAGATCGTCCTCGACAACGACGGCTTCGCCCTCTACTTCTCCCGGTCTCCCATCCCCTTCGTCCGGGGCAAGGATCGGGGCGAGTGGCTGGCGGCCTACCCCTTCCTCAAGCACATCGGCCTCTATGCCTACCGTGCCGACGTGCTGCGCGAGGTCACGCGTCTGCCCCAGTCGTCGCTCGAACTGGCGGAGAGCCTGGAGCAGCTGCGCTGGCTGCAAAACGGCTACAAGATCAAGGTCGGACTGACCGATGTCGAGACCGTCGGCATCGACACGCCCGAAGACCTCCACAAGGCGGAGCGCTTTCTTGCCACACGCCAAGCCCAATGAGCTGACCATTACCACCCTCGCCGTCCCCGGGGGTGGTTTTTTTTCTGTCAAGGTGGAGCGCAGCCTTAAACCATTGCGACCCTTAGCCGTCCAAAAAAGTGTATCGTGTCTCGGCACGATCCGTATATAGGTATAATAAAACAATAGATTTGAAGTTTATGAAAAGAACAATGAGATTTTTGATGATCGCCATCTGCTGCATCGTCTCCTCCGCTATTTCTGCCCATGTGGACAACGACAAGCCCATCTCCGTCGCCATGCTTCCCGCCAAGGCCCAGGCCGTGATCACGCGCCATTTCAGCCACCAAAGAGTGGTGCTGGCCAAGAAGGAGTCGGGAGCCGGCAAGAGCTATGACGTCGTGCTGCGCAATGGCACCAAACTCGAGTTTGACAAAAGGGGCAATTTGACAGAGATCGACTGCAAGCGCGGCTCGGTGCCTGCGGAGCTGATCCCCTACCCCATCCGAAGCTACCTGCGCCTCCACTATCCCGGAAAGTCTGTCAAGAAACTGGAGATGGGCAAGAAGGAGTATGAGGTGGAGCTGGCCAATGGCATGGAATTCACCTTCAACAAGCATTTCCAACTGATCGACATCGACTGATCTCCCCTTTCCTACGCAGTCTATTTGCGCGGTAGATGAAAAATGCGCTTTTTCATCGTTTTCACTGATTTTTCTGTGTAGCGCAAAAAGACTGCGTAGCCTGTTTCTATTTATTTGCTTGAGGAGTGTTTTTTTATAAAAAGCGTCCGTTTCCGAAGAAAAAACCTTATTTTTGCATATTGATTATATAAGGACAAAAAATATGGAGAAACAAGCTCTAAATCGGATTAAGGTGATGCTTACAGAACACATGCTAACCAACAAGCCGACATGAACGGCCTTATCAGACAGGACAATGTCGTTACTATTCCGTTTTGGAGTCAAGCCCAATACAGAAAATATCGTATCATTTGAACACAATGATCTGCTGAAGGGAACAGAGTTCTTGGGAGAACTGATAGAGTCCGCATTGAACCATCAGCCATTGAATTTGCTCTATCGCACTTTCGCTGGCAAGGAAAGATAATTTTGCAAAAACATCGTTGCGCCCATCAGGGAAATACCAGAGGTGAAGAATGTCATCAAGGAGAAGAATTGAACAGAGTTCATGATAAAGTTCATGATAAAGTTCACGATAAAGTTCATGATAAAGTTCACGATAAATATCCTAATATAACAGATTCTGATCAGTCGGTCTACTGTCACGCATGAGCAGCAACAAAAACGGCAAATGGATTGTCTGTGAGCACCCATAGCTCCTAAATGTAAACCCATCCCGAACGAATCCCGAAGGCATCCCGAAACAAGAAAACAGCAAACAGGAGCTTCGGATTCAGACAGGAACGGGCTGAAAGCCCAATAAGCTCTTAGCCCAGGGCAAGCGAAGCGACACCCTGGGTAACAAAC
>ENA-OZFV01000694-OZFV01000694.1-human-gut-metagenome-genome-assembly--contig:-NODE-694-length-13629-cov-5.089215_pt1 | contig 13629 bp, 14 predicted proteins | sample MGYA00245110_ERZ653645 | MGnify/ENA primary metagenome ERZ653645 (study PRJEB26926, sample SAMN06165144) | human gut metagenome | biome: ENVO:00009003; feature: ENVO:2100002; material: ENVO:00002003... | reverse complement strand
CACCGATTGTTGTTTTTGCGGCGCTGCTGCTGGCAACCATTCCGCCCTATGTTTTAAACGAGCCGTTCTCCGGCTGGATTTACCGCGCGCTGACCTTTCTCGTTATCAGCTGCCCGTGTGCGCTGGTTATATCCATTCCGCTCAGCTTCTTCGGCGGCATTGGCGGCGCTTCCAAATGCGGCGTGCTGGTTAAGGGCAGCAATTATTTAGAGGCGCTTGCCGATACCGAAACCATTGTTTTTGATAAAACCGGCACCTTAACAAAAGGCTCCTTTGCCGTTACCGCCATTAAGCCGGTTGGCATGACTAAAGCAGAGCTGCTGGAGCTTGCCGCTTATGCGGAGGATTATTCCAACCATCCCATTTCCCTTTCCATTAAGCGCGCTTACGGTAAGGATATTAAGCACGGCATGGTTAAAAATATAGAAGAAATTGCCGGCCACGGCGTGCGCGCCGTTATAGGCGGGCAAACCGTACTGTGCGGCAACGGTAAACTTATGCAGCGAGAAAAAATTAACTACGCACCCTGCACCGAAGCAGGCACGGTTATTTACACCGCCGTTGACGGTAAATTTGCCGGTTATATTTTAATCGAGGACGAAGTAAAAGCCGACGCTGCCGCCGCCATTAAAATGCTTAAAACCTGCGGTGTGCGCGAAACAGTAATGCTGACGGGCGACAGCGATGCAGTAGGGCAGAAAATTGCCAAACGCCTGGGGCTGAACCGAGCCTTTACCCAGCTTTTACCCGCGGATAAGGTTGAACATGTTGAACGCCTGCTGGAAGCGCTGCACAAACGCACAAACCGCGGCAAGCTTGCCTTTGTGGGCGACGGCATTAATGACGCGCCGGTGCTGGCACGCGCCGATGTAGGCATCGCCATGGGCGCGTTGGGCAGCGACGCTGCCATTGAAGCGGCAGATATTGTGCTGATGACTGATGAACCTTCCAAAATCGCTTCCGCCATCAAAATTGCCCGCAAAACTCTGGGCATTGTGCGCCAAAACATCATCTTTGCCATTGGCATTAAAATTGCCGTGCTGGCACTGGGCGCACTGGGTTACGCTTCCATGTGGGCAGCGGTTTTCGCCGATGTCGGCGTATCCGTCATTGCTATTTTAAACGCCGTGCGCGCGCTTAACGTAAATAAATACAAAAAAGAACAGGCATGTGCAGCAGCTGTAAAAAGCAGCATCACCCCTGCCGCTGAAGCTGCTTGACAGCAGGAAGTGATGAATATGTATGAACCGATTTTACAAGAAGATTTTGCTGTTTTAAATGCTTCCGAACTTTGCAAAATACTTGGTGACTATAACCGTATGCGCCTGCTTTTGCTGTTATTGGACGCACAGGAACGTACTATAAGTGAAATTACCGTAAAACTGCAATCTTCTCAATCACTAGTTTCACATCAGGTACGCTTGCTGAAAGAAGTACATATTTTAACCACCAGAAAAACCGGAAAATATGTCTACTGCAAAATTGCCGACCATTTTATTTCAGTTATTTTACAATTATTGCTGCTTTACACACAAAAACACTTCTCCAAATGTTAAAACCAATACCCCAAAAGCATTATGCCTTTGGGGTATTTTTATCTTTAAACTATGATGTTATAAGCCGCTGCAATCATCAGTCGATACTGATAAGTTCGTACTGCGGGTTGCCCATTTTCAGTTCGCGCATGGCAACAAGCTGATGCAGCCCATGGCGGCTTTCAATGCGTTCCACCAAATCGTGGCGGTCTTTTTCCGGCTGAGCGTAAACAAGGTCAATGCTGGCCTGGTCAATCGCCAGAAGGTCGGTAGATGCCAGAATTCCGATATCCGGAATGGTCGGCTCTGCTGCTGCAACGCCTGCGCAGTCGCAGTCTACGGACATGCGGCGCATTACGTTAATAAACACAATGTGCTTGCCAAAATAATCAATGGTTGCTTTGGCGGATTCAGCCATGTTTTCCATCAGCATTTCTTTGGCAGGCCATGCGTTCCAGTCCTCCGGCAGCGGCTTTCCGTAAACGCCGTGTACCATTGCTTTGCCTATTTTACCGTCGGCGCAGCCAATGGCAATGTTCTTCATGCTGCCGCCGTAGCCGCCCATGGCGTGGCCTTTAAAATGGGTTAATACAATCATGGAATCGTAATTAACGATATGCCCGCCCATGGAAATTTCTTTAAAGTGCTTGCCCCCGCGTACCGGCAGCATAACGGTGCCTTCTTCGTCCATAATATCAACCGGGCAGAAATCCCAGCCGTTAAGGGCAATGGTAGCGCGGTGCTTTTCGGTAGTATCGCGCCCGCCTTCGTACAGGGCGTTGGTTTCAACTATATTGCTGTTGGGCACATGTGCCTGAAAAGCCTTTACCATTTCGCGCGGCAGAATGTTCGGGCCGTGCGGTTCGCCGGTATGCAGTTTAATTGCAACCTTGCCGTAAATGCCTTCGTTAATCATATCATAAAGTTTAATAAGAGTATCAGCGTTGATGTTTTTGCTGAAATATACTTTGGCACGGCTGCCTGCGCCGCCGTTTGCGGAAACCTTTACGCTTCCTTCGCCTGCTGCAAACACGTTTCTTACCCCCTCAAGATTATACGCCGCAACACCGACAGCGGCAGTTCCGGCTGCTTTTAAAAAGTCGCGTCTTGTCATTTTTTCCATTTTGCATTCGCTCCTTTAGCCATAATTTTGCTGTCAGTTATATCCTACTACTTTAAGTTCAGTCCATGTCAAGCAAAATTTCAAGCGCTTGTAAAAGCCCCTACAAGGCTGTCGGTACGCGGGCGCAAAACCGTGTCATAGCTCATCAGCTGATAATCAGCCAGGCGTGCCATGTTCTGCAACGCCTCAATTTTTTGCAGCAGCACATCACGCGCCTGCGCCAGTATTTTTTTGCGCTGCTGGCAGGTCTGTTCACCCAGCTTGGCAAGGTTTATATAATCGGCAATGGCCTCCAGCGACATGCCAGCGCCTTTTAAAGTCTGAATGAAAGCAACCCATTCCACAAAATTTTCGTCATAATTGCGTACGCCGCCGCTGGTGCGCGGTACGGCGGGTATAATGCCCATGCGCTCGTAATATCTTAACGTGTCTGCCGATACGCCGGTTCTTGCGGCAATCTCTTTAATAGTCATTTTCAGCCCCTCCTTACAATGTTCCCTGACGGATTTTATAAATAATATAGTCTATCAAATCCAGCGATTTTTGTTTGCTGTGTATTTCTTCCAAGAGGTCCAGGCGGTGCCTGCGCAGAATTTTTATCGGCCCGGCCGAGCCGCCCTCTGCCAGCAGCTTTAAAAAGCGGCTGACGCTGAAGGCATCAAGCCCGGTGCTGCTTAACGATGCAGCCAGTGCCTCCGTGCGCTGCTCATCTGTATTAACCGGTTTTTTATTCATTATCATCACCCGCCTGCCTGCATTAGTTTTTTGTTGCTTTAATTATAAAACTCACCTTAAAGCTGCGTCCAATACTTGTATTTCATGATTTACCATGCCTGATAAACATAATTTGCTTGCAGGCATAGGCTGCGCTATTTTATAATAAATATACAGGGTTTACAGGAGGGAACGCCATGGAAACAAGGCTTTTACGTTATTTTTTAACCGTTGCCCACGAAGAAAACATTACCCGCGCCGCCGAAGTGCTGCACATTACCCAGCCGACGCTCAGCCGCCAGCTGGTGCAGCTTGAAGAAGAAACCGGCGTAACGCTGTTTATCCGCGGCAAGCGCAAAATTACGCTGACTCCCGAAGGCATGCTGCTGCGCCGCCGTGCGGAAGAAATTTTATCGCTGGTAGACAAAACCGAAAAAGAACTTCTGCAGCAGGACGCGCTTGTGGAAGGCACCATTTCCATAGGCTGCGGCGAATTAAATTCCGTTAACCTGCTGGCGCAGATTATAAAAGACTTTAAAGCCCTTTACCCGAAAATAAAATTCAACCTGCATACCGGCAATTCCGACCGCCTGAAAGAACAGCTTGAGCAGGGGCTGATTGACATTGCCCTGCTGCTGGAACCCGTAAGCATTGAAAAATATGATTTTCTCCGCCTGCCGGTAAAAGAACGCTGGGGCGTAATTATGCCAGCCGGCTGCGCGCTGGCCGCCAAAAAAAGCATTACCGCCCGCGATTTAACAGGCCTGCCGCTTATTACCGGCCGCCGCGCCACCATTAACAACGAACTTAACAACTGGATTGGCCGCGAGCTAAGGAATTTAAACATAGTGTTTACCACTGACCTTGCCGCCAACGCCATTTTAATGGTAACAAGCGGCCTTGCTTATCAGCTGACGCTGGAAAACCCCGTTCCCGCGCTGGACGGAACGCGCGTTACCTTCCGCCCGCTGGAGCCTGAACTCAGCTTCGGCACGCTGCTTGCCTGGAAGCGTTATGCCCCTGGCAGCCCCGCCGCCGAAAAATTCATCAGCCATGCAAAATGCTTTTTAAGCATGAACCAATCTCAAAGATAAGCATTGGAATTTTTGCCTTTGCCTACATTATAATAAAAGCACCGGGAGCATCATGCCGGTGCTTTTGCTATTGACTTAAAGCGTACTTCAACTGTTAAACTAAAGGCAGGGAAAAATTATGCAGAACAACAGCAAACCTTCACACCTTTCTTTTACGGCTCAGCGGGCAGCGGGCTATTTACTGGGCTTTGCCCTTTTATACGCCCCGTTTGAGCTGTACCGCCGCTTTTTGGAAAATGTTTTAAACGTGCAGCCGGCGTTTTTGCCGCACGCTTTCTGCCCGCGCATACCCACGGCAGAAATTTTTACCGGCGGATTTTTCGAGCTCAATAATTTAATGCTGGCATCAACTTTTCTTTTCTGGCTGCTGTGCCTGCTGTTCGGCCCGTTTTTCTGCGGCAGGCTGTGCGTGGCCGGTTATTTTGCCGAAAGCCTCAGCCATCTGGTGCCGGAACGCTGGCAGATTGAATGGGAAAAATACGTGCCGGTGCCTTATATCCGCTTAGGCATGCTGCTTGGCTATATGCTGCTGCCGCTGTGGTACGGCTTTTACCCCTGCGCCTACTGCAACTTTTATCTGTTCGACAGCCTTGTAAGCGTCCTTTTCGGCGCGGCCATTTCGTTTACCGTGCCGCTTGCCACAACAGGCTTTTTATACCTGGTGCTGTTTGGGCTGTTTACCAAAGGCGGGCGCGGCTACTGCCGCTTTATGTGCCCGCAGGGAGCAATGCAGAGCCTGTTTTTCATCATCGGCAACAAATTGGGCATAGCCTCCAAAATACAGGTTAACAGCGAAAAATGCGTAAAATGCCGCCTTTGCGTTAAAAACTGCCCCATGCGTGCCATGAGCCTTAAAAACGGCAGCATTAAAAATGACGTAAGCCTGTGCATAAAATGCGGCGTATGCCAGCATAACTGCCCCGTAAAAGCCATTACAACAGGAGGCGGCAGATTATGAAAAAGAATGTTTTAACAACGCCAAAAGATAAACTTTTAAATTTAGCCGTTGGTGCCGGTATACCGCTTGGAACAGCTGCAAGCGGTATACCGGAGGCTGCACAGGTATCTGCGGCAGCTGCGGCGGCACATGCCTGGGCGGCTTCGCGCTGGCAGCCTGGCTCTGCGGCAGCGTATATTTCAAGTGCCGCCGTAAAAGTTTAACTGCTGACGGAAAACCCCAATCCGTTCAGCCTTAAATAAAAAATTCAAAGGAGAGATGAATATGAAAAAATTTCTTTGTGCTTTGATGATGGCCGTACTTGCTTTGGGCATAACCGCCTGCGGCGGAGCAGCAGAACAATCCACGCCTGCGCCCGCTGCCAAAACGGAAACGGCGGCACCGGCAGCTGACGGCAGCAAAAAAATCCTCGTAGCCTACTTCAGCCATACCGGCAACACCGAAAAAGTAGCGCAGCTTATCCAGAGCAAAACCGGCGCCGATATTTTCAAAATCGAAACCGCAGCCCCGTATCCTTCCGTTTACCGCGAAACAACGGAACTGGCAAAGCAGGAAAAAGCCGACAACGCCCGCCCTGCATTGAAAAACAAAGTGGAAAACATGGCCCAGTACGATGTTGTTTTTGTAGGTTACCCCATCTGGTGGTACACCGCGCCGATGGCAGTAGCAACCTTTGCCGACAGCTATGATTTCAGCAGTAAAACCGTTATCACCTTCTGCACCAGCGGCGGCAGCCCCATCAGCGACAGCACGCCCGATATTAACAAATGGTTTAAAGGCGCAAATGTTATTGAAGGCATCCGCGCTTACCCGGACGATACCGCAGCTACCGAAAAATGGCTGGCAGGCCTGAACCTGTAACCCCCTATAAAAAGTTAAACCTGCACTTTTAACGGTGCATAAAAAAATCTTCTTCCAGAAAAGGAAGAAGATTTTTTATTTTATATTATTTGCGCAGCACAAGTTTAATAAATACCCTGCTGCCTTCATATAATAAAATCATCGGCACTGCCAGAAGTGTCTGCGTTACCACATCAGGCGTCGGCGTAATAATTGCCGCTAAAATAAACGAAGCAACCACCATATAGCGCCGCCCGCGCTTCAGTAAAGCAGAAGTTACCACACCCATCTGCGCCAGCACAATAAGCACCATGGGCAGGTTAAAAATAAAGCCGAAAGGCACAACCAGCATCAGGAAAAAGTCCAGATAGCTTTCTATCGAAAGCATCGGCGCAATATTGCCGCCTGCAAAGGTTGTAAAAAAGTGCAGCCCCTGCGGAAATACAAAAAAGTATGCAAAAGCAATGCCCGCCCAGAACAAAAGCACCGACGAAGGCACAAACAGCATCAGCGCCGAGCGTTCCCTGCCGGTTAGGGCAGGCACCAAAAACGCCCACATTTCATAGAACAAAACCGGGGCCGCAAGCAGCACGCCGCAGGCAAGCGCTATTTTTATGTAAATAAAAAACGCTTCCGCCGGGCGCATATAATACAAATTGGTGGCAGGCGCCGTCAGCACTGCCACAATCTCATCAATATAAAAGCTGCTTACCAGCGTACCGGCGGCAAGCGCCGCCAGACTGTGCAGAATTCTGCGCCGCAGTTCGCCCAGATGTTCCGTTAAGGTCATTGCCTCATCATTGTTATCTAACGGACGGCCATTATCCATAGCTTGCGCCGTCACTTTTTGGCTTCCGCCTGTACAGTTTCCGCACCGGCAGACGCAGCGTCTTTGGTTTCCGCGGTTTCGGCAATTTCACCTGCTTTTTTAATTTCCGTTTCAGTACTGTTCACAGCCTGTTTAAACTCTTTCATGCTCTTGCCAAGGGCAGAACCGATTTCCGGCAGTTTGCCGGGACCAAAGAAAATAAGACCGATAACCAAAATAAGCAAAAGTTCGGGTAAGCCTAAACCAAACATAATAATTCCTCCTTGCAGCCGCTTTATTATAAGTTTTATGCTTTGCTACATATATAGTAACACTTGCAGTCAGCTCTAAGTCAAGCCTTATTTAAAATTTAATCTTGGGCTAACCTTCGTTTTACTTATACTATACAAAGCGCCTCAATCTATGCTGATAAGTTCATAATTGGGGTTGCCCATTTTCAGTTCGCACATATAGCTTAACTGGCGCAAGCCTTCGCGGCTTTCAATGCGCTCAATCAAATCTTTGTTGTCGACGCCCGGTTTGTCATAAACCAAATCTACGCTCGCCTGGTCAATAGCCAGCAAATCTACGCTTGCCAGCATGCCGATATCGCCTATCGTGGGCGGTTCGGCTTCCGGCCCGGCGCAGTCGCAGCGCACGGACATTCTGTTAAGCACGTTAATATAGGCAATACGCTTGCCGAAAAAGTCCGTTATGGCTTTGCCTGCCTCCGCCATGTGCTCCATAAAATGCGCACCGCGGATGGAAAAGTCGGCGCCGCCGTGCTGCATGGCCTTGCCTACTTTGGCATCGGCGCAGCCAATGGCAATGTTTTTAAGCGAACCGCCGTATCCGCCCATGCTGTGCCCTTTAAAATGCGTCAGCACTACCATGCTGTCGTAATCAACAAGGCTTTTGCCTACGGACATTTCCGTAAAGTGTTTGCCCCCGCGTACCGGCAGCATTACCGCGCCATGCTCGTCCATAATATCCACTGGGCAGAAATTCCAGCCGTTGGCTGCGATGGTTTTGCGGTGCAGCTCCGTAGTATGCCGCCCGCGTTTATATAAAGTATTTGTTTCGACAATGTTGCTGTCGGGTATGCGCTGCTGCACGGCTTTTACAAATTCGCGCGGCAGAAAGTTCTGCCCGCCGATTTCGCCGGTGTGTACCTTAACTGCCACCTTGCCGTAAATTTCGCTGTTAATAAGCTCGTACAGCTTAACCATGTGCTCCGCATCAATATGGCGTGTAAAATATACTTTGGCACAGCTGCCGTTTGCTAGCGGCGCTTTAAGCAGCTTGCTGCCAATAACAGGAGCCTGCGCATAAGCCCTGCCAAAATCCGGCAGGCTGAATGCCGCCGCGCTGATTGCCGCTGCACCGGCAAGTTTTAAAAAATCCCTTCTGGTCAGTTTATCCATTGATACAACCCCCTTTAACAACCCATATAATAAAAGCGCCATCATACCTTATACTTTCATTATAGGTGTTAAAGCGTGCTTTCAGTCAACGGCAAAAACTGTGCCATTTTGTACAATAAGGGCTGTTTTAAAAAGTTTTACACATTTATCAGTTCATAATTGGGGTTGCCCATTTTCAGTTCGCGCATGTAACTTAACTGGCGCAGGCCTTCGCGGCTTTCAATGCGCTCAATCAGGTCTTTGTTGTCGCTGCCCGGTTTGTCATAAACTAAATCTACGCTCGCCTGGTCAATCGCCAGAATATCCGTTGAAGCGAGAATACCTATATCGCCGATAGTGGGTTCCGCCGCACGCGCACCGGCGCAGTCACAGTCTACGGACATACGGCGCATAACGTTAATGTAAACAATGTGCTTGCCGAAAAAATCCGTTACGGCTTTGCCCGCTTCAACCATGTTTTCCATAAAGGCGGCATTGCGCACGCTAAAGCCCCTGCCGTGCTGCATTATTTTGCCAACCTCACCGTCGGCACAGCCAATGGCAATGTTTTTAAGCGAACCGCCATAGCCGCCCATGCTATGCCCTTTAAAATGCGTCAGCACTATCATGCTGTCATAATCCACAAGGCTTTTGCCTGCGGACATTTCCTTAAAATGTTTGCCGCCGCGCACCGGCAGCATTACTGCGCCGTGCTCGTCCATAATATCGACGGGGCAGAAATCCCAGCCGTTGGCCATAATGGTTTCGCGGTGGCGCGCCGTAGTGCTGCGCCCGCCGCCATAGGCAGTGTTGGTTTCAACAATCACGCTGCCGGGAATCTGTTCCTGCACGGCTTTAACAAAACTGCGCGGCAGGAAGTTTTTGCCGCCCTGCTCGCCGGTGTGTATTTTAAGCGCTACTTTGCCGTAAATATCGCTGTTGATGAGTCTATACAGCTTTACCATACTGTCCTCGTTTATTTTGTCCGTAAAATATACTTTGGCACGGCTCACTCCGTCCGCCGCACTGCCTGCCGCAGCATTAACCGGCTGCCCGGCAGTTGCCGCTGCCTGCGTGGCCGCGTCGCCAAACTTGCAGCCTGCCAGCCCCAAAACCGTAAAGCCTGCCAGTTTTAAAAAGTCTTTGCGTGAAAGCCTGTCCATATCAATGCCCCCCTTTAAGCCATAACGGCATGCAATAAATTTGATTTGCCTAAATTATACCCGCTGGAGCCGTTTCCAAGTCAAGCCTTAAGGCAATAAGTTTTTAATATTTTCAAATTTATAAAGCTGCCTTTACCGCCTGCCCAAAGCAGAAAAAAGAGGGTACGCCTATACTTTAGGCAGCTATGCCGCACTTTATATTAATAAAAAAAGAGGACGGCGAAAAGCCGTCCTCAAAGGATTATGTGTCAGAAGAACTGAAGTTTTAAATTAGAAAGTGAAGATTACTTCGGACCACAAGGACTGTTCATCTTGGTTGCCTTCACGAGATTCAAGGTCATAGTATTTAACACCTGCTACAATGTTCTTGGCAAGAGTTACGTTAGCGCCAACTTCAAAACCTTCATAGCCGTCTCCGCTAGTAACATCACCTTGTTGATCTACAACCCAGTTAGCATCGCCCGGATATACAGCATAACCACCTGCAAGAATTGTCGGATTCAGATAGGTTGCGAGCGGACGATCCATATAGTTTGCATATACACCCCAGCTGCCCGGTTTAGAAGCTTTAGCACCACGATAGGACAGACCAACCAGATAACCGCTTTCATCACCATCAATAACATCGCTGTCGCCATAGAAGTAGCTGCCTTTCAAGGTCAAATCTTTAGCAATTTCGCCTGCTACAGCTGCTTCATAAATGTCATTGTCACGCCAGTTATCGGTGTTGTAATAACGTACTGCTGCGTCAACAACGCCAATAGCAGCTTCAACACCAGCAACATATACACGGTCGCCATCATCAAGCATACTATGTTCTTCCCATGCACCAGCACCCTCGTTAGCTGCCGGATTCCAATCTTTATGTACACCATTTACATAATCATCAGAAGAAGCTTTGAAAGCCCAACCAAATACTTTTACTTTGTCGCCATAGCTGAGTTTTACACCATCGCCGCGGTTATCAAGTACATCAGATTTAACGAAGTCCTGACGGCCGGCTTCTACTTTAACTCCGCCAATCGGACCGCTTACATAAGCCCAGTTCAAGCTAATGTTGTCGTTACCTTCGTCATCGGTATAATACTGGCTGTTTTCAAAACGTCCGGTGTAAGTCCAGTCTTCATTTACTGCACCATTCAGGAACAAACGGGTACGCAGACGGCCTTCATAGCCGCTGTTATCGGTAGAACGATAGCTTGCACGAATCTGGCCGGTAATTTTTACGTTGTCGGATTTTTTCTCGAGGTTAGCAACGCGAACGCCGAGGCTGTCGAGTTCGTCAGCGAATTCAGCTGCTAATTTATCAACATTAGCGCCTTTTGCCATTGCTTTTGCTACAATCTGAGCCATTTCATAGCGGGTCATCAGTTTATCTCCGCCGTAGGTGCCGTCGGGATAACCGTCTACAACGCCTTCTGCTGCCAGTTTGTTAACAGCATCATAAGCCCAGTGGCCGGCCGGTACATCGCTGAACGGGTTAGCTGCATATGCGGATGCAGTTACGCCGAGAGCCATAGCCATTGCTAATACTAAGGATTTTTTCATTTTGTTTTCCTCCTTTTAGAAAAACACTTTATATTTTATAAAGCGCGGAGGTACAAATTACCGGCTTTTGCCAAAACTTACGGTGCGAGTCTCCTGGTTTCCTCTACCTGTTTTGCCGCCTGCCTTTAACCTGTGCCTTTTGCGCAATATAACCAAGCCAAGGCTTTGCCCCTGAGGAATTGGCAAAGCCTTAAAAAAGAAGGCGTACTTGCAATACGGAACAGTGAAAAACTCCGGCTAAAACTGCCAAAAGAGATGGAGAAAAATCTCATGTTCCCAACCTTCTTTTCCTGGGCAAAGTAACAACCGGCCTGACCGGCCAGTCTTTCTTCACAGTTTTATTATATAAACGGCCAGTTTAATCTGCAATTTCAATAATTAATGCCAGTTATTAGCAGTGCTTATTAATTGCTGGTGTTTTTCTGCGGGCGAAAGGCTTCCAGAATTACGTTTGCAAAGTCTTTAATATAATTATTGGCGTTGGCTTTTTTCCAAAAAAGGTAGTATTTTATCTGCGCCTGCTTGCCTCCCTGGTACAGCGCCAAAATGCGGATGCCCTCGCTGGGTTTAGCATCGGGTGCGGCGCTGCCGCCAAACAAAAAGCCGTTGCCTGCCGCTGCCATAATGCGCGCTTCTTCTACGCTGCGCGCAAAAACAAAACTGCCTTCAAACCCCAGCACCTGCGTATAAAAATCCTTTTCCGTTTCACGCTGTTTTTCATCCGCTACCAGAATGCAGGGAATCTGCTCCAAATCTTTCAGCTCGGCGCGGCCGCCTTCAAAGCCGCCGTAAACGGAGGATACTTCAATAAAGCACGGCAGCGATACTACCGGCAGCATTTCGTATTCTTCCGACACCACATGCCTTTGCAGGTTAAAGGCTATATCCGTTTTGCCGTCGCGCAGAAGCGCGGCAATTTCGTCATGCGTGCCGCCGCTTACATTCAGGCGCACGCCTGCGTTTTGCTGTTTAAACATGCTTACCGCCTTATACAAACGGTCATCGGCAAAGCTGTTAAGGTAACACACTTTCAAGCTGCCTTCCTGCCCGGCAGCAGCGGCAATGGTGCCGTTTTTAAGTTTTTCCGTTTCGCCAAGCAGTTTTTTACCATGGCTGTACAGATATTTTCCGGGTTCAGTCAGCGTAAAGCGGCGTGTGCTGCGCACCAAAAGCTGTACCCCCAGTTCTTTTTCCAGCGACAATATCTGCTGGGATATTGCCGACTGCGATATAAAACATTCTTCGGCCGCTTCTGTAAAGCTGCCGGTGTCCACTACGGTTACAAAATATTTAATCTGCCTCAGCAGCATAAGCCGCCCCTCCTCTCTCAGGAACTGTATTTTTATTGTAAAGTTTTAATTTTACTTTCAGTCAAGCCGTTACGCAAATTTTTCATAAACTTTTCTTATTTTTGCTACAAAGCCTTGCCTTGCCGCATAAAAGCATGTTTTTTAATTATTTACTATCATATACAACAGACTAAACTCAAAACAAATTGTATTTTTAATACTATTTATAAGAAATTTTTATGAACATTTTTCAACAGCCCTTGACTTAGAGCCGTCTTCAACTTTTATAATAAAGGCATAAAAACAAATCCTGCCCAGGGCAGGCTAAAAAGGCAGGGATTATTATGAAAAAAACAGCCAGAATTTTGCTTGCGCTTTGCGCTTGCATGCTTATAGGAGGTAATGCCGCTATGGCACAGGACAGAATGGAAGAAAGCTCCGCTGCCGTTAAAGCCCTTTACGGTACGGAAAATCCGTGCAGCATTAAAGGCGCGCCGGAACTTGGCGAGATTATGCAGAAATTTATTTACAGCGATGTGAACAATCAGGTAAAAATGCCTTTGGCGCAAAAAGAGCTGCTGACACTGGTGGTTTTAACTGCCAACAACACTCCGGAAGATATCGGCATTCACGTTAAAGGCGCGTTAAATGCCGGGGCAACGCCCGAAGAAATACGCGAAACCCTTTACCAGTGCACGCCTTATGTTGGTTTTGCACGCAGCAAGGCCGCGCTGATTGAAATGCAGATTGCTTTTGAAGAAGCAGGCGTAAAACTGCCGCTGGAAAACCAGGGCACAACTACCGACGCCGACCGCATTGCCAAAGGCGAACAAACGCAGGTTGACATTTTCGGCGACCGTATGCGCGGTTTTGCAAATTCCGGCAAAGGCGACCAGGCGCACATTAACAACTGGCTCAGCGGCAACTGCTTCGGCGATTATTACACCCGCAAAGTGCTTGATTTAAAACAGCGTGAGCTGATTACCTTTACCGCAATTATCACGCTCGGCTGCTGCGACCCGCAAGCCAAAGCACATGTTAACGGCAACCTTGGCGTAGGCAACACCCGTCAGGATTTAATTGACGCCGTTACCGTGGCGCTGCCCTACATCGGCTATCTGCGCACTGTCTCTTATACACATCTGACGCTGCCG
>ENA-OZFV01000692-OZFV01000692.1-human-gut-metagenome-genome-assembly--contig:-NODE-692-length-13650-cov-4.753292_pt1 | contig 13650 bp, 17 predicted proteins | sample MGYA00245110_ERZ653645 | MGnify/ENA primary metagenome ERZ653645 (study PRJEB26926, sample SAMN06165144) | human gut metagenome | biome: ENVO:00009003; feature: ENVO:2100002; material: ENVO:00002003... | reverse complement strand
ACATTATTTATTAAAAACACACGTGAATGATAAGCAGGCGCTTACTGAAAAATACTGTAATTTTAAAGGAAAAACCGCTCATACGTGAAAAAATAGTAAACTTGCTTGACAAGATTTCTTTTGGGTATATAATTGTAATTGAGAATAAGTTTTGTTAGAAGGGAGAGGCAGAATGAAACGTAATACTATTCAAAGACAGCTTGTTATTGCTGCAGTACGCTTCCTGGCGGACCATCCCACGGCTGACGAGGTTTATGAACGCATAACCATGGAATATCCCGATATCAGTAAGGGAACGGTGTACCGCAACCTTAACTCGCTTGTGGAAAGCGGGCTTTTAAACAAGGTTTCCGTACCCAGCGGCGCAGACAGGTTTGACCATATGCTTACCAAGCATTACCACATTAAATGTTCCCATTGCGGAAAATTTATGAATGTAGAGAATATGGATTACATGGAAGACCTTGACGAAAAGGTTGCCGCAGTAACCGGCTTTAAAATGCAGAGCCATGATATTGTTTTTAATGGATTGTGCCCCGATTGCCAGAAGCTTGAGGCAAAAGAAGCACAATAAGTGCAGAAGCACAAATAAAATTTATTTTATGGAGGTATGAACAATGGAATTTAAAGGAAGCAGAACCGAAGCAAACTTGCAGGCAGCATTTGCCGGCGAATCTCAGGCAAGAAACAAATATACCTATTATGCAGGCATTGCAAAAAAAGAAGGCTACAACCAGATTGCCAATATTTTTGAAGAAACCGCAGGCAACGAAAAAGAACATGCCAAAATCTGGTTTAAACTTTTAACCAGCGGCGGCGTAGCACACAGCAGCCTGCCCGATACTTTAACCAACCTTAAAGACGCAGCAGCCGGCGAAAATTATGAATGGACCGAAATGTATGCTGAATTTGCCAAAGTAGCAAAAGAAGAAGGCTTTGATTATATTGCCATGCTGTTTGAAGAAGTTGGCAAAATTGAAAAAGAACACGAAGAACGCTACAATGCACTGGTTGCCAACATTGAAAATGACCGTGTATTTAAACGCGAAGAAAAACAGGTTTGGATTTGCGGCAACTGCGGCCATATTGTAATTGCTGAAAAAGCTCCGGAAGTTTGCCCTGTTTGCGACCATCCGAAAGCATATTTTGAACTGCGCAAAGTAAACTACTAATAGCTGAACGGTAAATAACCAGTCCCCGGTGGGAAAATCCTGCCGGGGATTTTTGTATTCTTTTAAAAACTTAACTTGCAAAGTGTTTTTTATAATGCTATGATGAAAATGATTTGTTTTATGATTATGACAATTATCTTTTTGAACTGCATACAGGTACGCTGTCAGAGCGTTTAAAAAGTTATGATGAATATAATAAACAGCACGGAAGGGTATAAAAATGATTTTAATTGCTTGCGTTGATGATAATTTAGGCATGCTTTTTAATAAGCGCCGCCAGAGCATGGACAGGGTTTTGCGTGCGCGGCTGCTGGAGCTTTGCGGCACGCATAAACTGTGGATGAACGCATACAGCCGCGGACAGTTTGATGAAACTGCTGAAGGCATAACCGTTGATGAGGATTTTATGGCAAAAGCAGGCAGTGATGATTATTGCTTTGCCGAAAACATCAGTGTTAAGCCTTATGAAAAAGAAATACAGAAAATTATTTTGTATAGGTGGAACCGGGTTTACCCGGCAGACTTATATTTTGACATTGATTTAAAAAACTGGCACCTTAAAGAGAGCAATGATTTTGCCGGTTCATCCCACGATAAAATTACGGAGGAAATTTACGTAAAATGAGAAAAATATTTGCTGTAATTTGTTCTTTAATATTGGCTGTAAGCCTTGTTTTAAGCGGCTGCGGGCAAAAAGGCAGCAATGCCGCCGCACCGGCAGGCAGTTCCGTTAACGCCGCCGGTATTGCTTCTGTACCTGCATACAGCGGCAAGCCCTTTATTGCAATTAACGACAATAAACCAAATTTTACCGAGGATGATTTAACCGAGAAATCATTTGAAAAATACAGCCCGCTGGATAGTTTAAAACGCTGCGGCACGGCGTTTGCCAATGTATCCAAAGAAACTATGCCTAAGGAAAAGCGCGGCAGCATCGGACAGGTTAAGCCGAGCGGCTGGCAGACGGTAAAATACGATTTTGTCGACGGCAAGTATCTTTATAACCGCTGCCATTTAATCGGCTATCAGCTTACGGCTGAAAATGCAAACGAACGCAATTTAATAACCGGAACACGTTATATGAATGTGGATGGCATGCTGCCGTTTGAAAATATGGTGGCCGACTATATTAAAGAAACAGGCAACCACGTTTTATACCGTGTAACGCCGGTGTTTAACGGCAATAACCTTGTGGCATCGGGCGTACAGATGGAGGCAATGTCCGTAGAGGATAAAGGTGCAGGCATAAGCTTTAATGTTTTTTGTTATAATGTACAGCCGGGCGTGGAAATTAACTATGCAGACGGCAAAAGCAAACTGGCAGAAGGGCAGCAAACGGCAAAAACTGCCGGAAAAACAAAAGTATGCCCAACTGCCGATGATTACGCAGTACAAAGCTATGTGTTAAATAACGGCAGCAAAAAGTTTCATAAACCTGATTGCAGCGGCGCAGAAAAAATTAGCGTTAAAAATAAGGAAAACTTTAAAGGGCGGCGTGCCGAATTAATCAGCAAAGGCTACAGCCCATGCGGAATTTGCAAGCCTTAACCGGAGGTTAATTAATGGGATTAGTAGATGATTATTTATCGGCCTATAAAGTAGGCAAAAAAGAGCAGATGGCTGCGCGCATGGCGTTTTTTATCAGCGGGTTTGCGGTTGCCACATGGGCGCCAATGATACCGGCAGTTAAAGATAAACTGCAAATTGGCGCCGATGTATTAGGCATGCTGTTATTGAGCATCGGCATCAGTGCTTTTATTTTTATGCCGCTGGCAGGTATGTTAAGCCGCAGTTATGGCTGCAAAAAGGTTTTGCGTACCGCTATTGCCGTTATGGCAGCAGATTTGATAATTTTATCGCTGCTTGGCAATATTTGGGGCTTTCTGGTATTTCTTGCGGTTTTTGGCGCAGCAATGGGCTGCATAGATGTTAATATGAACCTCAATGCCGTTATCGTAGAAAACGCTTCTAAAAAACGTATGATGAGCGGCATGCACGCCTTATGGAGCGTCGGCTGCTTTGCCGGTGCAGGCTTATTCAGCCTTTTGGCCAAAGCTGGGCTTGGCATAACAGTTATTGCCGCCATACACAGCCTTATAGTAATGGTGTTTACAGTAATTTACAGCCGCCACTTTTTAAACTTTAAAGGTGCTGGCAACGAAAAACCAATCGCTGTTCCCAAAGGCATAGTAGTGTTTTTCGGCGTGCTGGCGTGCATAACATTTTTGGGCGAAGGTGCAGTTATGGACTGGAGCGGCGTTTTGCTTACAGAAGTAAAAAATACCGAGCTTTCGCTCGCAGGCGTAGGCTATGCCGTTTTTTCGGTAGCAATGCTGTGTATGCGCCTTTTGGGCGATAAAATAGTAGCCGTGCTCGGCGAAGAAAAAACATTGGTTTTTGGCAGTATTATAGGCGCTATTGGTTTTTTAAGCGTTATCTTTTTGGAAAACTTTTATGCCATTCAGCTTGGGTTTGTACTTATGGGATTAGGACTTGCCAACATAGTACCCACAATTTATTCTCTGACAAAATACCAGAAAGTTATGCCCATTAACGCAGCTGTAACGGCAATAACCAGCATGGGTTACACCGGCGTAATTTTAGGGCCGGCAGTTTTAGGCTTTGTTGCACATGGTTTCGGCATAACGCAGGTATTTTACCTGCTGGCGGTTTTGCTTGCCGCTCAGGCCGTGGCTGTTAAATATTACTTTGCCAAAATGGGTTAAAACATTGTTTAAAACTTTAAAGTTTAGTATAATTAAATAAAGTATAACAGGGAGCGGCAAAGATTATGGGCTGTGTAATCATCAGACAGGCAATCAGGCAGGCGAAGCGGCGTTATAACTTAAGGCCGGCACTTTGTTATGTAATAAATATTAACAATAAAATTAACGGATGCTTTGCTGTTTACGCTTAACGCAGACAGCAGGGCGTCCTTTTGTATTTTGGCGCAGGCTGCTTGAAAGGGGAAGGCTTTATGAACGATTTACTTAAAAAGATTGTGGAGTGGAATGAAGCAAATGAATATCAAAAATGTGTTGATGCCATTGAAGCCATACCGGAAGAAGAACGCGGCTATGAACTGACCGTGCTTTTGGGCAGGGCTTACAGCAATTTGGGCGTGCTTGGCGATAATAATTCCAAAGCAAACGAGGATGGCGTGGATATATTTTTGTTGGAAAAAGCCGTAAATATTTTTGAAAGTGTGCGCCTGCAAGGGCTGGATGACTGGTATTGGAACTGCCGTATGGCTTACGCTCTGTGGATGACATCCGGGCGCGAGCTGGAAGCACTGGCCTATGCACGCAAATGGCAGCAGTTAAAGCCTGATGACGAAGACGCGGCAAATTTAATTAAAACCATCGAAGAATATATTGAAGAAAATTACCGCGAACCGGAAGTTTACAGTTTTGAAGAAATGCAGAGCGTTGGAAACCATATTGAAAAATATTTCGGCAAGTACGGCCGCGTAATGCATGAATTGGCATCGCCTGATATTCACGTGGATATTTATGTTATCCCGCCACGGGCGGAACACGAATATTATACGCTGGTAACCTGCGGCATGGGTGCGCATAAAATGGAAGTGCCTGATGAGCTGAAAAACGAACAATTGGAACGTGCCGAACTTTTAATTAACCTGCCGGCCGGTTGGCGGCTTGACGAAGAATCACTAAAGGACGAAAAGTGGTACTGGCCTATACGCTTTTTAAAATTTATGGTGCGCAGCCCTGTTAATAACGGAATGTATTATGACTGGGGGTCAACGCTTGAATTTGACGATATTACCAGCTTTGATGAGAGTACAAAGCTGTGTTCGGCTGTTGTTTTAAGCCCCGGTGTTTTTGGCGAAGCAAGTTATGTCTGCATGCTGCCAAATGGCGATGCAGTAAATTTTTATCAGGCAATACCGCTTTATAAAGAAGAACTTGATTATAAAGTGGAAAACGGGATGGATAAATTATTGCAAAAATGCCCGGATGAAATTTTGGAAGTCATCAATCCCAGCCGTTTAAACGCTGTTACCGATGCAGAAATATTAAATTATGATGACCGCGAAATGGACTGTGCCTCAGATCATTTAAAACTGATACAGGAACATAATCTTTCGGTTGATGAACTGGCAGTATATAACCATATGGCGGCATACCTGCGCTGGTGCATAAACCATAATTTAATGGGCGATGTTTTTTTACAGCAGCATGGTGACGTGGCTATAAATGTAAAAAGCGGCAGCCATAAAGATTTGCGTACTTTTGTGCGTGATGAACTTGGCGGCAGGCTTATGATAATTGATTACAACTATAAAGGGGTATGTTTTGCCAACTGGTACAACACCGGCAACCGTAGCATGCCCTACGCCTTTATTAAAGATTTAAAAATATACGCAAAAGAATATTTTAAAGGGCAAATGCCTTGCGCAGAAGAAGCGGCATACCTGCTTTTGCCATGGGACGAAGAATATTGCCGGGCTGTTGAAAAAATTATTGAAGAACGTTTTGCCGAATGGCAAAAACTGTGCGGAGAAGAAAATGCTGCGCAGCCGTTTATTGATGAAAGCAATTTTAAAAAACTGCTGCCAGACTGGCAGGGAGCACGGCATTGCCGCATAAGCAAACGGATTATAAAAGACGGCTGTACGGTAGGCTTTTGCTGCCGGGAAGAGCCTGACAGCGACGATACCGGCTGGGACAGCGGCTGGTATTTTGAAGCAGGCGATGAGGATGAAGTTTATGCCGGTGAAGATGCAGAGTATGGCATTTACGATTTAAATACTATCTGCAATTTGTATCCGGAGGTTTTGCCTTTGTTAAACAGCCCTTATGGTACTGCTTTTGAGCGCAATAAAAGGGGCAGGCTGGTAGAGATAAAGGACGAAGAGGAATAAAATGGATAAGGCTTTGACAGATTTTATAACCGAATACCGTGATTACATAACACTTTTTACAGGCATTGTGCTTGCTGTTGGAGCGGTGAAAAACTGGAACTGGCTGTGTAATCCGGTCGGCAAGCCGGATGCACAGCTTTTAAGCCGCGGCATGTACCGGCTTATCTTTGGCGCGCTTGGTTTAATACTTATTGTTTGCAGCTTAACGCTGATGTTTTAAAAGGAGGTCTTTTTATGGAACCTACTAAAGAATGGCTTGCTTTATATGAAAAAGTAAAAGAAAAAACTAAAAGTGCGGTAGATTTTAATAAGTATTTTGAGGAAAAAGAAATTGCCGGAATGGCTTTGGATGTTATGAATATTGGTTTATGCGATTTGCCAAGCGGCAAAGTAATAGTTGCCGACCCTTTGGTTTACCTTGATAAAAATTGTACTCCGTATTTAGTGCAGGCTCCTGCCGGAAGTTATCAAACGGAAGTTTGCGTTGTTAAACAGCATGATGGTGATTGCGCGCGTTATGCTGCTGTGCGCCTGCGTTTTAACCAAAACCGCGCTGTAAAATTTTATGAGGCGCTTATTGGCAGTGAAGATTTGGAAAACTTTGAAGAAGGAGAATATTTTGGCTTTAATGTAGATGCCGGTTTGGGATGTATCTGCGATGCCGGAATAAATAAAATTATTGCCGAATGGCAGGAAAAATGGGAAAAGGAAAATCCTGACGGCGAGATTTATAATGATTATTTTTGTGGTTTTTTTAAAGAAAGTTACAAACAAAATCCGCAGTATCAGCGTGATGGCGGAGACTGGATTAACTGGCAGGTTCCCGGTACGGATTATCACGTTCCGTTTCTTCAATCTGGCTTTGGCGACGGCACATACCCGGTTTACTGGGGATTTGATGAAAACGGCAAGGTTTGCCAGCTGATAGTGCAGTTTATTGATATAGAACTTGCTTACAATGATGAAGATGAGGAGGAATAGCTATGAATATGGAACAAATGCAGGCGGCAAAAGCAGCAATGGCAGAATGGCTGGCGCACCCGCAGGAGCTTGGGCACGAACCGGCAGAAATTGAATGTGCCGGCACTTTTGAGCTGCATGAAATGACTTATTATTTGTTTAAATACCGTGCCGAAGCAGGCGGCGCGTGGCTGCTTGGCGTATGCGGCGGTTATGAAGGCGATGGGCTCGAACATTGCGGGCATGTGTTCAGCGAAATGGAAGAATATGACCTCGCAACAGCCGAAGAAAAAGCTGCGGCAATGGTAGAAATGGTGCGCACTTATTGGATGGAACAGGCTAAAGAGATTGAAGCACGCAAAAACAGGGCAGGAAGTTTTGCAGGCTTTGTGCTGATGGCAGAAAATAAATGGGATAAAGGTCAGCTCATCCGCAATTTAAAAGAAGAATGGGGCATTGAAGCCGTTGAAGACAGCGACGAAAAACGGGAAGACGCTTTGGTATTTGATGTTGGCAATATGATTGCCGCTGTAAGTTTGATGCCTGCGCCGATACCTAACGGCGAAGCGGAAGCCAATGCTGCAAACAACTATATGTGGCCGGAAGCTGTGGAAGCAGCCAAAGCGCATAAAGCGCACATTATGGTGGCAATTATCGGCAAAGAAGAAAACCTACTGGAACGCGGCAAACTGTTTACCAAAATTTTGGCTTGCTGCTGCGCTCAGCCCGGCGCTTTGGGCGTGTATACCAGCGGCGTAGTGTTTGCGCCGTGGTTTTATGCTAAATTTGCCAACATTATGAAAGAAGGCGGCCTGCCGGTTTACAACTGGATTTGGATAGGGCTGTACCGCAGTGAAAAAGGCATTTGCGGCTATACCTATGGCATGGTGGAATTCGGCAAGGACGAAATGGAAGTTTTGGATGCCGATGCCGACCCCAACGATTTGCGTGACTTTATCTACAGCTTAGCAGGCTATGTGCTGGAGTATGATGTAACCCTTAACAACGGTGAAACTATCGGCTTCAGCGCCGAGGACAAACACGCCATAACTTACAGTGAAGGCGTTGCTTTGCCGGGCATGACGCTGAAAATTGAATATTAAGGGAGGAATTGTTATGAAAAAGTTTAATCCCGATTATGTACTGCTTAAAGAAATGTATCAGGACGAATATTACCCTGATTTTTTAGTTGATAAAGTAAAAGCGGAAATAACAAAAGTGATAGAACTTTTGGAAAGCGGCGAAAGCGATGTTGAAATTATCCAAGGCAAACTTGATGAAATAACATGTGCCATTAATGATTTGCAGGAAGAATTTTGGGATAATGACAGCGAAATTGAAACCGTTGCAAGAGATTGTATAGGCGAAACGATATATTACATTTTAAACTGGTTTGATGTACCTATTGATGAAGAAGAAGCCATCCGCGAACGCGATTGGTAAGAAAGGAGTAAATTATGAGCTATGATTTTATGGTTTTTGAAATAACCAAAGCACCAAAAACTAAAAAAGAATTTATGGCATGGTACGATAAAATAACGGAATGGGAAGAAGAGCACGATTATGAAACAGTCAGCGTAACTTCGCCCGCTTTGCAAAACTGGTTTATGGAAATGAAAGAAACCTTCCCGCCGATGAACGGCGAGTTTGCGCCTACCGCCAAGGCTAAAAATCTGGAGCAGGATTATAAAGCGGTATCCGATAAAATGTCCGAAATTTTTTACAAAGGCTTTTCGGATGAAGAAATCCGCACTTGCGAGGAGATGCTTGCCAGAATTTTAGGCAATATGAAAAAATTAGGTTAAACCTCCGATTGTTTATTGGAAAGGATGATTTATTATGACTAATGAATTAAGAACTTACCTTACTGAACAGGTAAACGCTTTAAAAAACGCACCTTCCTGCTGTGCAGAAGCCAAAGCAGTTTGCAAAGAATGGCTGGAAGCAGCCGGTACTGATAAAGAAGCAGAAATGACCAAAAAACTCATTGCCGAAGTTGAGGCAGACATTATGCCTGTTGACAGTTTAATTGCTTTTGCAGGCAGCGAAGCAGGCGTTAAAGTTTTTGGCGAAGAAATGGCTAAAAACGTACTTGCCCATGCCGAAGAAATTAAAAAGAACGGTGCAAAATTCTGCGATTGCCCGGCCTGCACTGCCTGTGCTGCCATTATCTCCAAAAAAGCTGAACTGTAATTTAACAGCGTAAATAGTAAAACAGCACTCCGAAAGTAAAATTACTTTTGAAGTGCTGTTTGCTTTTACGTTGGTTTAGTTTTATTTTACGCTTTCGGCTCTTTCCAAAAAGCCGCGGATAATATCGCAGGATTTGGCGAATTTTTCTTTTTCGCTTTCGTCAAGTTCTACTTCTAAAATTTGTTCAAGGCCGTTTTTGCCGATAACGCAGGGCACGCCGGCGGCAACATCTTTTTGCCCGTATTCACCGTTAAGTGCTGTAGAGCAGGGCCAGATGAGTTTCTGGTCATAGAAAATTGCTTTTATGAGCATTACGGCAACATTGGCAATACCAAATTCGGTGCAGCCCTTGCCGTCAACTTCAATATCACCGGCGCGTTTAACCTGTTCCTGCAAATCATCAAGGTTAAGTGCGGCAAGCCTTGGGTTATTTTCGCGCATCTGCAAAAACGGAGTGCCGTTAATAAATATGCGCGACCACACAATAAAGCTGCTGTTGCCGTGTTCGCCCATGCACATTGCCTGAATGGAGCGGCGGCTGTAACCGGCAGCGGCAGAAAGCACGCGCAGCAGGCGATAGGTTTCCAGGCTGGTGCCGGTGCAGAAGCAGCGGTTTGTCTGCCAGTTCATCTGGCGGCGGATGTATTCACAGATAATATCGGCAGGGTTGGAAATACTAATCATAATGCCTTTAAAATCAACCTGTTTTAAATGGCCGATTACTTCGTTTGCCATGCGGATGGTATCGTCGAACATATCAAGGCGTGTTTCGCCGGGTTTGCGGCTGCGCCCGAAGGCAACAACCATAATATCGGCATCGTTAAGTTCTTCGTATTCACCGGCGCGTATAACAGCGTCATGTCCGCATAAAGCTCCGCTTACGCAGTCGTCAAGGTCCAATGCCTGGGCAGCGGCTTTTTCTTTTAAAATATCAATTAAAACAATGTCATCGGCTTCGCCGGATTGAATAAGGCCCAGTGCTACATGAGAGCCTACATGACCGGCACCGATAATGACAACCTTTCTTGTTTTCATATACTATACCTTCTTTTTACGTATTACAGCGTCAGCTGCATTTACATAATACTATAAATTTTTAAAAAGTGAAAGTTAATTATTATTTTGCCAGATTCAAATCCTGGACGCGGCGCTTTATGTTTCAGATATTACAAATAATGCCAAAAACAAGCGCAGAACGAAAATTTAATTGTAAATTGTTTGTAAGCATTGTTGCCTGTTATTGTTTTGTTTTTGTATAATTATTATAGAGGGTATATTGTTTAATTTTAAGGAGTGAGGGATGATGAAAAAGGTATTGTGTACATTATTGATGGCAGCATTTATCGGTCCGTTATGGGCAGCGGAAACGGAAGCTGCTCCTGAACCAAAATTAATGCCTGCTATTACCGCAGATACTGGCGGCAATGAGCTTGGCGTTGTAAACGATATTCTGCGCGCGGCAAGCGGCAAGGACAGCCCTTTTGACCATGATAACGGCAGAGGCAATGACGATAAATGGCGTCACGATAATGGACGCCGCGGCAATTACAAAAAAGACCGTGACAGATGGGAACGTAAAGACCGCCGCGACAGGTATGATGACCGTTGGGATGACGATGATGACAGATGGGACGACGACCGTTGGGAGCATGACGATGATGACAAGTGGGACGATGACCGCTGGGAACACGACGATGATGACAGATGGGACGACGACCGTTATGAAGACGACGATGACGACAGATGGGACGACGATCGCTGGGAAGATGACGACGATGACAGGTGGGACGACGACCGCTACGAAGATTAATTAAAATATGAAAAGAAAAACTCCTGCCCGGCAGTTAAGTTTGCCAAACAGGAGTTTTATTTTGTTTTAGCGCATATGCTTCATAAAATACATAATATTGTCGATTGTCAGCCGCAGATCATCTTTCGCCCTTAATTTAATCTGCTCATAGGGGAGGGCAACGCGGTTAATGCTGAAAATTCCGGTTACGCCTTCCTCATAGGCTTTTTGAATATCGCTGCCGATATCGCCGACAACGGCAATAAGCGGTACGGATGATTTTTTAGCACGGCGGGCAACGCCAATAACTACTTTGCCGCGCAGGGACTGGGTATCAATTTTGCCTTCGCCTGAAATAATAAGGTCTGCGCCTTCAAGCAGGTTATTAAAATGAACGGTATCAAGCACCGTTTCTATGCCGGGCTGCAAAGTGCTGTTAAAAAATGCCGCCATACCGCCGCCCATGCCGCCTGCTGCGCCGGAGCCCGGCAGGTTCAGCACATCTTTATCCAAATCGCGTTTAATGATTTCGGACATGTGATAAAGACCGGCATCAAGCATTTTTATACAACCTTCGTCAGCGCCCTTTTGCGGGCCGAAAACTGCTGAAGCCCCATGCGGCCCGCAGAGCGGGTTATCAATATCGCACATGGTAACAATAGAAACTTCGCGCAGAAGTGGATTAATACCGCTTGCGTCAATAGCGGCAATATCCTTTAAAGTTTCACCGACAGGGACAAAACTTTCATTTTTGCTGTTGATGAAGCGTACGCCAAGAGCTGCTGCCGCACCGCATCCGCCTTCGTTGGTTGCGCTGCCGCCAAGGCCTACAATAAGCTTTTTGCATTTATTGCGCAAAGCATCTTCAATAAGCTGGCCTACGCCGTAAGTAGTGGTTTTTTCTGCACGGCGGTTTTCACCGACCAGAGGCAGCCCTGCCGCAGCTGCCATTTCAATTACAGCAGTGCCGTCAGGTAAAATTCCGTAAAAAGAATTTATTTCGCGGCCGTAAGGGTCCTGTGCTTTAACACTTACTTTTTCGCCGCCCAATGCTTCCAAAAAGGCGTCAACGCTTCCTTCGCCGCCGTCGGCAACCGGAATGCTTACAACTTCAGCTTCCGGATAGTGATGGTGTATGCTTTCTTCCATAATGGAGCAGATTTCCATGGAAGACATTGTTCCTTTAAAAGAATCGGGTATTAAAAGGATTTTTTTCATAAACTACTCCTTAAATCAGCAGAACAGGGACAAGAGCCAGATGCCCAGCATGGAAGATACGCCAAGCACCAAAGTGCAGACGGTCTGAGTTTTGTAGCCCTGGTCAGGAGTCATTTCGCCGAAATTGGTAACAACCCAGAAGTAAGAGTCGTTAGCGTGCGATACTACCATAGCGCCTGCGCCGATTGCCATAACGGTAAGGGTGGTAAGCATCGGGGTATCAAGGCCGAGTACGCCCAGGAGCGGCGCAACAATGCCGGCTGTTGTTGTAAGGGCAACGGTGGAAGAACCCTGAGCAGTTTTAAGAATTGCAGAAAGAAGGAACGGGAAGAAAATACCGATAGTTTCCAAAATGCCTGCGTTGGCGGTAATGTACTGTACCATACCGGAAACAGCAATAACTTTGCCGAGTACGCCGCCGGCAGCGGTTACAAACAAAATAGGGCCGGAAACTTTTAAGGTTTCATTGGTAAGTTCGTAAAATTCACCGGTTTTGCCGGAGCTGATAAGCTGGGCAACAGCGAAGATAACGCCTACTGCCAGTGCAATTACAGGTGTACCGAGGAAAACGCATACATCGGCGAAGAAGCCTGTCCATTTAGCCATGTTGGAAATGGAACCCAAAGCCATTAACAAAATAGGAATGATAATAGGAGCGAGGGACATGAACGCGCCCGGAATATTTTTGTGGGAAGCCATAATTTCTTCATAAGTTTTTACAACTTCGCCGTCATTAACGTCTTCCGGAGTTTTAACTTTCGGGCCGATATATTTAACGAAAGCGTAACCAGCAATAAGCGGGAAAATGGAAACTACCATGCCCATGCCGATAACCAGCAGCAGGTTATTGCCAATGCCCAAAGTATTTGCCGCAGCGATAGGGCCCGGTGTAGGGGGAATAAATACATGTGAGATATAAAGGCCGGCGCTTAAAGCTACCGACATGCCAACGCTTGGCGCAAGAGTACGTTTAACCAGCGCTTTGCGGATAGGGTTTAAAATTACAAAGCCGGAATCGCAGAATACAGGAATGGAAACAACCCAGCCCATAAGTTCAATGGCGAGTTCCGGGTTCTTTTTGCCAACCAGCTTAATAATAAGGTCTGCCAGTTTAAAGGCTGCACCGGTAATTTCCAAAATGCCGCCGATAAGGGCGCCTAAAATAATAACAATACCGATACTGGTAAATGTGCCGGAGAAACCGGAGCCGATAACAGTGGCAATGCCCTGAACCGTTTTGCCGTCAACTTTGGTGTCCACCAGAGGAATACCGGCAACAAGGCCAAGAACAAGAGATACAGTCATAATAGACAAAAACGGATGAATCTTGTACTTGGAGATAGCGACAATCATGACGATGATAGCGATAACAAACGCTATCATTAAACCTAAACCTGACATAATAAAAATTCCCCCTTAATTTAATAGGT
>ENA-OZFV01000679-OZFV01000679.1-human-gut-metagenome-genome-assembly--contig:-NODE-679-length-13809-cov-4.921259_pt1 | contig 13809 bp, 9 predicted proteins | sample MGYA00245110_ERZ653645 | MGnify/ENA primary metagenome ERZ653645 (study PRJEB26926, sample SAMN06165144) | human gut metagenome | biome: ENVO:00009003; feature: ENVO:2100002; material: ENVO:00002003... | reverse complement strand
TGCTGCAAGGGAAACAACTATGAACAAAACCTATCACTCGATTTTCCGGATGAACAAATAAATCCTCCACTAAAAGAGAGTTTCTCTGATTTTATTTGTAACTTTGCCGTATCTATTGACGAATTCTCTTGTTTGTTTTGCAGCACTAAGACAGGTGAATTCTCTGAGATGAAATGATCCTGGGCAACTTATTATTGACCAGTCGCTTAAAGCACATAACAATCTATAGTGCTGCGGAATTAAAGTATAGTATTATGCTACTTAAAAAAGGAACTCTTCTTCAAGGAGGTAAATACAAAATAGAAAAAGTCTTGGGACAAGGCGGGTTTGGAATCACCTATCTTGCAACTCAAATCAACCTAAACAGAAAGGTTGCCATCAAAGAATTTTTCATGAAAGATATGTGCTGTAGAGAAGAAGACACAAATCAAGTATATTACATCTCCTCTGACAGAAATTTTGTTGATAATTTCAAAAACAAATTCATTAAAGAGGCTCAGACAATATCTTCTCTTAATCATCGTAATATAATTCGCATACATGACACTTTTGAAGAAAATGGCACTGCGTATTATGCAATGGAATATATTGATGGATGCTCGATTAGCGACATTTTGAAACAACAAGGTAAGTTGCAAGAGGATGTAGCAATACAATATATCAAAGAAGTAGCAGAAGCGCTTAACTACATACATAGCAAGCATATCAACCATCTTGACATTAAACCTAGCAATATTATGGTTCGCCAAGTTGATAATTCTGTCGTTCTCATTGACTTTGGTGTTGCGAAACAATATGATCTATTGACAGATGAAGGCACTACATCAACCCCTGTTGGCGTAAGTCATGGTTATTCTCCACTTGAGCAATATTCCGATGGAGGCGTGCAGAACTTTTCGCCACAGTCTGATATTTATGCCCTAGGAGCAACCTTATATACGATGGTTGTTGGTGAAAAACCACCACACGCTGTTAGCATCTCACAGAATGGCTCCCCTACCATCCCGAATACTATATCTCCAAAAATTCGCAATGCGATAACTGCTGCTATGAAGCTAAAACGCTCCGAGCGACCTCAAAGCGTTAGTAGTTTTGTAAATATATTAAATGGCCTGGATTGTAACGAAGAAACAGTAGTTATAACCAAGCAAAAAAAATCAAAAAGACCTATTGTATTAGCCTCAACGCTTTTGTTATTGATAGCAATAATCGCACTTAGTGTGTTTGCTTGGAATCAGAATAAGACCTCCACGCGTATGAATACTAATGCTGTTGACACAATAAAGATTGATTCGCTAGAAAAGAATGAACCCAAGATTAATGATCAAGTAGAGGTTCAAACTTTCTCGTACAAGAAACAAATAGGTGATAACCTTGTTGATTATTCCATAGACTATCCAACAGCGGGCAACCCCATACTTAGAAGAAATGTTATTGAATGGATAAACGAGTCGCTCGGTGGACAATACACAGGAAATTTAAAGGATGCACAATCCATTGTGGATTTTTATGGTAAAGAAGTTGAATTATCGAATGAAAACTACATAGAAGTAAAGCACCATATAAAAATGAAATATCAAACAGAAAAATATGTAACATTCGAGCATAGCGGTTATGCTATGCAAGAAGGAGCAGCACACGGATTTGGAGGAACAATCGGCGCAACATTCAGAAAAGATGATGGACGTAAATTTGGCTGGGATATGTTTAGTAACTACGAGGGACTTCAACCATCTATTAAGCAAGGACTTAAGAGATACTTTGAGGTAAGCACTGATCAAGAATTAGAGGAACACCTTATATTTCTACCAGAAGGGAATACAATTAACTCTTTGCCTATGCCATCATCCGACCCATGGTTAACACCAAACGGTTTAACCATGAGTTATGGTGCTTATGAAATTGCATGCTACGGCGATGGAGAACCAACTTTCACAATTCCTTTCAACAATATCAAGAATTGTTTAACAGCAACAGCAAAAAAATTAATTCCAGAATAATATCATAGAAGCGGTCGTTAAGCAGAATGAAGTGTACACAACTCTGTAAACAAGACTTTTAGGTCTCAGCCGAAAAATGGTTAAAGAGACTTAGGAAACATCTCCTAAGCCAAGCCTGCTTGAATAGAGGAGGGACTTACTTTTTGAAATCGGGTAGGAGGTAAATACTAATCATAGGTATTTATCTCCTACTTCGCATTTTGCGCCCCCCACTCCACCGTACATGCGGTTTCGCATGCCTTCTGCTTGACATACGAAACGAATGCTGTCAGATAAATCTTTTGTTTCCTCCCGAGGTTGCAAAATTTTCTCCACGAGGAATGCGATTTTACTCACAGGTTAATCATACGGATTCGACACAAGTTGGTCGTACAGTTTTGACCTAAAATCGGTCGTTGAGAATTATCGGAAAAAGACGAGGAGGACATAAAAACTTGACGCAACAAGACTACTTCGCATCAAGTCAGAAGACAACACTACCCTTTCTGTGAGAAGTGACTCCGAAGGGATTCAAACCCTTGACCTTCAGAACCGGAATCTGACGCTCTATTCAGCTAAGCTACGGAGCCAATTGATAAAAATCGGGTGCAAAGATACGGCATTTTTTCCAAACCGCAAAATAATCCTGCGAAAAAACGCCGTATCTTTGCCTCCAGGGTCAAGGGCAGCAAGACAAGGGTGGGAGCAATAGCACGTCAGGCCAGATCGAGGCTGAGGGATTGCACCAACCTGCCCACGGCAGTATTCTCCTTGACCAGTTGGTCGAGCGTCTCCTTGGGCGAGAGCAGCGGCTTGATCTCCTCCTGCTTGGCCAGACGGATGGAGACCTGCAGACTGCCATTCTTCAGGCATTTGGCCAGCGTGGCACGGATGCGGCTCTTGATGGTCAGCATCTGGTCGTAGAGGATCTGATTCTCCGCCACGATCTCCACGTTGGGATAGTCGGTAATGACAGGACTGAGGTTTCTCATTCGCGTGGACATAGCCCGCATGTTCTCTGGCATACGGGTGCACATCGCGCGCCACTGGACGAGGAGATCCTCCTCCGTGAAGGCGTTGCGCTCCTCGGCATTCTCCACCTCCACCGTCTGCTCCGCCGTGGGTTTATCCTTGTGGGTCAGGATATCGCCAAAGGACATTCCCATGCTGCGCCCGAGATTGAGCTTGGCCGACTTCAGCGCCCCTGCGGGAGGAGCCGTCCTAACTGTCTCGGAAGACTGCTGAGTTGGCTTGGTTTCCGTCCTTTGGTCAGCCTTTTGGTCAGCAGACTGCGACTGATCCGTAGCCGGCTGCACAGTCTGCTGGGCGTGTTGCCGTTTTCTCTGTGCAACCGGGGCCACCTGCGCGCCCCTTTCTGGCTGCACCTGTCGGAGTAGTTTCTGAAACAGGGTTTTCAACTGCTTAGGGCTACGCCCCGCACCCGCCGCATCGTCCTCGGGCTGGGTGATCTGCGCGATCTCGATGAGCGTCAGTTCCACGAGCAAGCGCTTGTTGGACGACTGGCGATACTGCACGTCGCAACGGTTGGCAATGCGCAGCGCTTGGTAGAGGAAGCGGGCCGGACACTTCTGCGCCTGCTCCCGATACTGCTCGCGCTGGCGGTCGCTGACCTCCAGGAGCGGCAAGGTCTGCGGGTCCTTGGCCATGAGCACATTGCGGATGTGGCTGGCCAGTCCGACGATGAAGTTGCCCCCATCGAAGCCCTTCGCCAGCACGCCGTTGAGGAGCAGCATGATGTCGGCCACCTTGTTATCCAGGGCCAGGAAGACGGTCTTGAAGTAGTTGTCGGCATCGAGGACGTTGAGGTCTTCGATGGTCTTCTCGAAGGTGACATTGCCCTGCGAGAAACTCGCCACCTGGTCGAAGATGGAGAGCGCGTCGCGCATACCGCCGTCGGCCTTCTCCGCTATCACGCCCAGGGCCTCCTCCTCATAGGAGATTTTTTCGCGGTCGGCCACCATCTTCAGTTGCTGGATGATATGGGCCACGGACATTCGCTCGAAGTCGTAGATCTGGCAGCGCGAGAGGATGGTGGGCAGGATCTTGTGCTTCTCGGTCGTGGCGAGGATGAAGATGACATGGGCGGGCGGTTCCTCCAACGTCTTGAGGAAGGCATTGAAGGCCTGCTGCGAGAGCATGTGGACCTCGTCGATGATAAAGACCTTGTAGCGGCCCACCTGCGGAGGGATGCGGGTCTGCTCCATGAGCTGCTTGATCTGATCGACACCATTGTTGGACGCGGCATCGAGCTCGAAGATGTTGAAGGAGCGGCCCTCCTCAAAAGCCTTGCAACTCTCGCAGGCGCCACAGGCCTCGCCGTTGTCGGTGGGGTGCTCGCAGTTGATGGCCTTGGCAAAGATGCGCGCACAAGTGGTCTTTCCCACACCGCGCGGACCGCAGAAGAGGTAGGCGTGGGCCAGTTTGCCCGACTTGACCGTATTGCGGAGAGTGGTGGTCAGCGCGTCCTGGCCGACGACGTCGGAAAACTTCATCGGACGGTATTTGCGCGCAGAAACTATATATTCGTTCATTGGCTGAGTTAGGTTTTGGCCTGATGTCGGCGACGCAAGACGGGCAACCCCTATCCCCGCCGCAACCAAGCGCCCCAAGGCGCCCGCAGGCTTTATCACATTGCAAAGGTAGCAAAAAGTTGGTAACAATCCTCGCGTCCATCCACATTTTATGGTTAAATAGATAAAAAATGCAAGAGCGTTTGCCCTTTGTATGCTTTTAAATACTTACTTTTGCAGAAACAAAAATCGAACGTGATTAAGATTACCGGACATATCGTCAGAATCCTCAGCCGCTTCAAATACCACATCGTGGTGGTGATGGGCGTGCTCTATGTCGGCTTCTTGGGCGACGACTGCTTCATGAAGCGCTTCGAGTACGACTACAGGATCTCTGATCTACAGGACGAGATCGCCAAGTATGAGAAGGTCTATCAGACCAACAACCAGCGGCTGCACGAGCTCCGGGCCGATTCCTCGGCCATGGCCCGCGTGGGTCGCGAGCGCTATTTCATGAAGACTGACGACGAGGACGTCTTCGTGCTGAGCGACGACGATAATTCGGACAACAACCCAGCTTTCTATGAAACAATTAAGTAAGGCAGAGACCTTCCTCTTCCTCGCCGGCGGCGTGCTGATGGTGGCGGGTGCCGGCTGCTATGTGTTCTTCATCCTCCAGGGCCTTGTCTGCTTCCTGGTGCTGGCGGGAAGCCTGCTCTTCGCCGCCATGCAAGCGCGCCAGCGCTATGAGGGCACCAGCATCACGCTGCGCCGTCTGCGCCGCATCCAGTTTTTCGCCCTGGCCTGCTTCGTCTGTGCCGGCGTGTTCATGGTCGAGGACTGCTACCACCTCCTCAAGCCCTGGTTTGCCCAGTCCATCTCGGGCTATGCCAACTACGTCAATATCTTCCACAACAACTGGGTGGTGGCGCTGCTGATAGGCGCCCTGCTGGAGATGTACACCACCCACCGCATCGGCCACGAGCTGCGTAAAGAAGAGCAAGAGAACCATCAATAACGAAATCTAAAAGGATCTGTCGCCGAGACCGCCTCGGCCAAATGGTCAAACATATTATGAACAAGATCGTCTATACTATTACCGCACTCCTGTCGCTCACCTCCTGTGCCGGCACCTACGACATACAGGGTTCCTCCAACGTGTCGGACCTTGACGGCCAGAAGCTCTATCTGAAGGTGACGAAGGACGGCAACCTGACCAACCTCGACTCCTGCGACGTCGTACACGGTCAGTTCTCCTTCAGCGGCAAAGTAGATAGCGCCCACGTCGCCCGCATCTTCATGGACGACAAGGACCTCTCGCAGCCCGTCGTCATCGAGCAGGGCAACATCAGCATCAAGCTCGACAACACACAGCAGAAGGTCAGCGGCACACCGCTCAACGACAAACTCAACAAGTTTTGGAACCGCTTCGTGCAGATCCGCAACCAGTATGCCGACATCGACCACGAGCAGAGCGCGGCCATCATGAACGGACAGGACGAGGCGGCGGTCAACATCCGGCTGGCCAAAAAAGCCATCAAAGTCTTTGAGCAGGGCGACAAACTCTTCACGAAATTCGTGACGGACAACTTCGACAACATCCTGGGTCCGTGGGGATTCTTCACCCGCATCCAGTATGACACCACGCCCGACGCCTACCCCGTCTGGCTCAACGACTACCTCTTCGCCACCGCCCTCGACGGTCTGCCCTCGTGGATAGAATTTATCATGGCCAAGGCACCCGACAACTTCAAGAACGACCCCGACGTGAAGCAGTTCTACCAGCACTTCCAGGAGACCTTGCAGCGCAACAACGGCACGATGGAGGACGTGCCAGCCGTGCCCATGAGCGAAGGCGACGCCAACGTGGCTCCGATCACGCCCAACCAGATGGCGAGCGACTCCATATCTTATTAGACTTCCATTCCCCTATACCTATTATATATAGACACAGAGAATCATGAGCACGCTGATCAAAAACGGCACCCTCGTCAATGAGGGCGTGTCGATACAAGGCACCATCACCATAGGCGACGACGGACGCATTGCCTCCATCGGGACGGAAGCCCCTCTGGCGGAGGACCACTACGACCACGTCATCGACGCGGCAGGATGCTATGTGCTGCCGGGCGTCATCGACGAGCACGTCCACTTTCGCGAGCCGGGCATGACGGACAAGGCGACAATACGCAGCGAGAGCCGTGCAGCAGCCTACGGCGGCGTGACCTCCTATATGGAAATGCCCAACACCGTGCCCACCACCACGACGGAAGCGGCCTGGGAGGACAAACGGCAGCGGGGAAGGAAAGACAGCGCCGTCAACTACGCCTTCTATCTCGGCGCAACCAACAACAACGCCGAGACGCTCCGCCAAGCCGACTGGCAGCATACGCCCGCCATCAAACTCTTCATGGGATCATCGACGGGCAACATGCTCGTGGACCGTGGCGAGGCACTGAAAGAGGTGTTCCAGTTGGCTGCCAAGCTCGACATTCCCGTCGTGAGCCACTGCGAGGACGCCACACTCATCAGCGAGAACATGCGACTGGCCAAGGAGCGCTATGGCGAGGATCCTGCCGTGGAGCACCATCCCGAGATCAGAAGCGAGGAGGCCTGTGTTCGGTCCACCGCCCTGGCCCTCCAGTTGGCCACCGAGGCAGGAGCAAGACTCCACGTGGCCCATATCTCCACCGCCCGCGAACTGGAGATGATCGCCGCCCATGGCGACGCCAACATCACCGCCGAGGCCGTGACGGCACACTTGCTCTTCACGGACAAGGACTACCAGCGACTGGGCACCCGCATCAAATGCAACCCTGCCGTCAAGACTGCCCACGACCAAGAGACCTTGATCGAAGGACTGACCGACGGACGCATCCTCACCATCGCCACAGACCACGCCCCTCACCTATCCTCGCAAAAAGAGGGAGGCTGCGCACGGGCCGCTTCGGGAATGCCCATGGTGCAGTTTAGCCTCGTCGCCATGCTGGGACTGGTCGATGCGGGACGGATTACGATCGAGCAACTGGTGGCGCTCATGGCCCACCATCCAGCCCAATACTTCCACGTCAGAGAGCGCGGTTTTCTGCGCCCTGGCTACCATGCCGACATTGCCATCGTGCGCCCCGACAGTCCGTGGACGCTGACGAAGGCAGAGATACAAAGTCCGTGTGGATGGAGCCCCCTGGAGGGAAAGACCTTCCGCTGGCGCGTGGAGCAGACCCTCTGCAACGGCCACCTCGTCTATGACCGCGGCACCTTCGACGAGGGCTACCGTGGCGAGGAACTGGAGTTTGACCGTACAAAATAGCGTTTAACAGATCAAGATAACATCTGACCATTCAAGATAGAAGCACTCAGAGCCCGTGATAGCAAGAATCGTCATCCCCCTCCTGTTGGTCATCGTCCTCTCCGACCTCTATATCGACGTCCACTATTTCCGCCGCCGATATAGTCTGCCGTGGTGGCTGCGACTATTGTGGTGGGTGCCTTGCATCGCACTCTCGACCTATACCATCACCCTCGCGTCGCTCCCGAGTTTTGCTCCCTCCGACCTTGCCTGGCTCAACACCTATTTGCTCCTGCTGGGCTTCTTCGTCGGTCCGAAGGCCATCTTTGCCCTGTGCTCCTTCCTCGGGTCGTGTCTGATGCGGCTGACAGGCTGGCCGCGCATCAATCTGGGCCACTACATCGGCATCCTGCTGGGCTGTGGCGGCGTGCTGGCCTATATCTATGGTCTGACCGTCGGCGTGAGACAGGTGAAGGTAAACCACCTCACGCTGCAGTTTGACGACCTCCCCGCAGCCTTCGACGGCTACAAGATCCTCCATATCTCCGATCTCCACCTCGGCACCTTCTACGGCTGGCGACAGAAGATTCTCCAAGCGGAGATGGACTCCATCGCCCGGCAGCACGCCGACCTGATGGTCTTCACGGGTGACGTGCAGAACATCCGTCCCCAGGAGATCTTTCCCCACACCGACCTGCTGCGCAGTACGACTCAGGGCATGGTCTCCGTACTCGGCAACCACGACTATGCGAGCTACGCCAAAGACACTCACGAGGCTCAGGACCGCCTGCTGCGCCTGCTCGTAGAGACAGAACAAAACGCCCTGGGATGGCGGTTGCTGCGCAATGACCATCTCGTCATCAGACGCGGTGGCGACTCTCTCGTCGTGGCAGGCACGGAGAACGACGGCGAACCACCCTTCCCCAACCTTGCCGACACGAGGAAGTCCCTTGAGGGCGTGCGGTCAGGGGCATTTGTGGTGATGCTGCAACACGACCCCTCGGCCTGGCGACGAGACATACTGCCCAAGACCACGGCCCAACTGACGCTGAGCGGACACACCCACGGCGGACAGATGCAGTTCTTCGGACACCGGCCGACCCAGTGGCGAGGCCGACCCGACAAGGGACTCTACGAGCAGCAGGGACGCTACCTCTACGTCAATGCCGGACTGGGAGGGCTGGTGCCGTTCCGGCTGAACATGCCCAACGAGATCACCGTCATCACGCTCAGGACGAAGCGCCGGCCGGCCGACCCGGTCGCCAAGGCCAACTGACAAGAACATCCGAATCGATAATAACTCAATATTTTTTAAAACACACACACAACATGAAACTCATTTACAGGATTTATCAACTCTTTGTGGTCCTGCCCTTCCTCATCTTCAGTTCCATCGCCTGTGCGCTGGTGACGACGATCGGATGCACGCTGGGCGACGGACACTACTGGGGCTACTACCCCGGCAAATGGTGGGGACGGTTCATCATCTGGGTCAGCCTGCTCCCCATCAAAGTGGAAGGACGGGAACATCTGCGCAAGGACCAGAGCTACGTCTTTGTCAGCAACCACCAGGGATCGTTTGACATCTTCATCATCTACGGCTTCCTGGGCCGCAACTTCAAGTGGATGATGAAACAGGGACTGCGCAAGATACCCTTCGTGGGCAAGGCTTGCGAGGCAGCCCACCACATCTACGTCGATAAGCGCGGCCCGAGCAAGATCCGCCAGACCTACGACCAGGCACGCGAGGTGCTCCAGGAGGGCATGTCGCTGGTAGTGTTTCCCGAGGGAGCACGATCCTTCACTGGCCACATGGGCGTGTTCAGAAGAGGTGCGTTCATGCTGGCCGACGAACTCCAGTTGCCAGTCTGCCCGCTGACGATCAATGGTGCCTTCGACGTGATGCCCCGCATGCGCGACTGGCGCTGGCTGACGTGGCACCGGCTGAGCCTTACCATCCACGAGCCCATCTACCCCACCACGCAGGGACCGGAGAATGTCAAGACCACGATGGACGAAGCGTATAAGCGCGTGATGTCGGGACTGGTCAAGGAATACCAAGGATTTGTGGAGAACCCCGATCAGTAAGGGATTTGTGGGACTCCGACCAGCAAGAACAAGGAGAAACCCATGGGGTTAAACTTTTTTTATCCTCATCCTTGCGCCCTTTCAAGTAAAAAGCATTATCTTTGCAAACAATATCAATCCAACCTATTATGGAGAAGAGCGACAGCATCATCATCATCCCGACGTACAACGAGAAGGAGAACATAGAGAAGATCATACGAGCCATCTTCGGCCTGGAGAAATACTTTCACATCCTGGTCATCGACGATGGCAGTCCCGACGGTACGGCCGACATTGTCCACCACTTAATGGAGGACGAGTTCAAAGGCCGCCTCTTCATCGTGGAACGCAGCGGAAAACTGGGACTTGGCACGGCCTATATCGCCGGATTCAAGTGGGCTTTGGAGCGCGACTACGGCTACATCTTCGAGATGGACGCCGACTTCAGCCACGATCCAAACGATCTGCCACGCCTCTATGCCGCCTGCCATGACGAGGGCTACGACCTCAGCGTGGGCAGCCGCTACGTCAGCGGTGTGAACGTCGTCAACTGGCCGATGGGACGCGTGCTGATGAGCTATTTCGCCTCATGCTACGTCCGTCTAGTGACGGGTGTCAACATCCACGACACCACGGCAGGATTCGTCTGCTACACTCGGCGCGTGCTGGAGACCATTCCCCTCGACGAGGTGAGATTCAAGGGCTACGCCTTCCAGATCGAGATGAAGTACACCGCCTACAAGATTGGCTTCAAACTCAAGGAGGTGTCCGTCGTCTTCACCAACCGCCGCGAGGGCACGAGCAAGATGAGCGGAGGTATCTTCTTCGAAGCGCTCTTCGGCGTCGTCCGCCTGCGCCTGGATGGCTTCTTCCGCCGCTATCCGAAGATCAAGGCATAAGAAGAAAGGCTTAGGGGGAGCGCCAAAACGCCGGACACCGCCAGGGTGGCTTGCCGATGACAGAAGAGCGACCGTGGACCTGCGATCATACGGTCCCAACAAAGCATACGGCCCAAACAACGCGTACAAATACGAACTGCGTCTAAAAGCGAGTTTCACCCACAAGGGACTCTCCTGGCGCTTCGTCCTTGGATGGGTTGTTTGGGTTGTCCGTTTTAGGTGATTCGTTTTGATTTGCTCCCGATCCCGCCAGGGCAAGACGGCGACTTGGGCCGACTGGGCCGAAAGCCTCACTTTGCATAGCGTGTGCAAAAACTGTGCAACAAAGCCATGACAAAGGCAAAAAAGATGCGCAAACAGTTGGTTCATTGGCGAGTTTATCGTACCTTTGCAGCAACTTCGCGGCCCATCCATAGCCTCGCCCCCTTGTCGGGACGATGGAGAAAGGGCTTGGCGAGGCTTCATTTTTAGATTGTTTTCATGGAACAAGAGAGATTATTCCCCAACTATATCTTTGAGACCAGTTGGGAGGTCTGCAATAAGGTGGGCGGCATCTACACCGTGCTTTCCACCCGGGCGAGGACGCTCCAAGACCGGATCCACGACCAGTTGATTTTCATCGGGCCAGACTGCTGGCAGGACCGCCCTTGCCCCTACTTCGAGGAGGAAAGCCTCTTCCCCGAATGGGAGGACGTGGCCCGCTGCGAAGGTCTGCACGTGCGCGTAGGACGCTGGACGATCCCGAGCCGCCCCGTAGCCATCCTGGTCGATTGGCGCCCGCTTTTCGACGAGAAAGACGCCTTCTACGGCCGCCTCTGGCAGCAGTTTGGCGTGGACAGCCTCCACGCCTTTGGCGACTACGACGACTCCGTCCTCTTCGGCTGGGCCGCCGCCAAGGTAGTGGAGAGTTTCTACCGCCACTACCGCCTGGACGACCAGCGTGTCGTGCTCCACGCCAACGAGTGGCAGACGGCCTCCGCCGCCCTGGTGATCCAGAAGCTCGTGCCCCAGGTAGCCACGATCTTCACGACCCACGCCACCTGTATCGGACGCAGCATTGCGGGCAACAACAAGCCGCTCTACGACTATCTGTGGGCCTACAACGGCGACCAGATGGCACAGGAGCTCAACATGGAGAGCAAACACTCGATCGAGAAGCAGGCAGCCCACCACGTGGACTGCTTCACGACCGTGAGCGAGATCACGGCCCGCGAGTGTGCCGAGCTGCTCGACAAGCCCGTCGATGTAGTGCTCCCCAATGGTTTCGACAACAGTTTCGTGGCCGTCGGACCGCAGTTCACGCGCAAGCGCAAGACGGCCCGCAAGCGGCTGCTGGCCATAGCCAACGCCCTGCTGGGCACACAGATCGGCGACGAGGCACTGATCGTCTCCACCTCAGGACGCTACGAGTTTCGCAACAAGGGCCTCGACGTCTTCATCGAGGCGATGAACCGCCTCAGACACGACACCGACCTCCAGCGTCCCATCGTCGCCTTCATCGCCGTGCCAGGCTGGGTGAGTGGGCCGCGGGCTGACCTTCAGGAGCGGCTGCAGCAGCGCAAGAGCCATGACACGCCGCTGGAGAACCCCATGCTCACCCACTTGCTGGGCGACATGGACCACGACCAGGTGGTCGGCATGATGCGCCACCTCGACATGGCCAACCGCCAGGAGGACAACGTGAAACTCATCTTCATGCCCTGCTACCTCACGGGCGACGACGGCATCGTCGATCTCAGCTACTACGACACCGTACTGGGCAACGACCTCTGCGTCTTCCCCTCCTACTACGAGCCCTGGGGCTACACCCCGCTGGAGGCCGTGGCCTTCCACGTGCCCTGCATCACGACCGACCTGGCCGGCTTTGGCCTGTGGGCCAACAGCGTCAAGGGCGCCAGTGCCAGTATCGAGGACGGCGTGGAAGTGGTCCACCGCACCGACTACAACTTCTCGGAGGTAGCCGACCACATCAAGGCCACCGTGGCACGCTTCGCCGCCATGACGCCCAAGGAGGTGCGCGCCTGCCGGAGCAAGGCCGACAAACTCTCAAAGAAGGCCCTGTGGAGCGAGTTTATCCCCTACTACGAGGAGGCCTACGACCTCGCGCTGCGCAAGGCCGAAAAGCGGGTGGAATAGAAGGGCCAAGGATGCGCCCCGACACTCCGCTCTATCCATTATATATATAGAAACAACATTACAACAATAGATAACACTACACGCTATGAAGATCAAATCGGATTATTCCAATTTGCCCCAGTGGAAGGAAGTGAACGTCAAGTCGTCACTGCCGAAGGAGCTGGACTGCCTCAACGAACTGGCACACAACCTTTGGTGGGCATGGAACTATGAGGCCCGCAACCTCTTCAAGAGCCTCGACGAGAAACTCTACGAGGAGGTGGGCCACAACCCCGTTCTGCTCCTGGAGCGCCTCAACTACGACCGCAAGGAAGCGATCGTCAAGGACAAGGAGCTGATGCGCAAGGTCCACAACGTCTATAAGCAGTTTCGCGAGTACATGGACGAGGAAGTCAACAAGTCTCGCCCGTCCGTGGCCTACTTCTGCATGGAGTTTGGCCTCAACCAGGTGCTGAAGATCTACAGCGGCGGCCTGGGCATGCTGGCCGGCGACTACCTCAAGGAGGCTTCCGACTCCAACGTCGATCTCTGTGGTGTCGGCCTGCTCTATCGCTTCGGCTACTTCACGCAGTCGCTGTCGATGGACGGTCAGCAGATAGCCAAATATGACGCACAGTACTTCAACGCGCTGCCCATCGAGCGCGAGCTCGACGCCAACGGCAACCAACTGGTGATCGATATCCCCTACCAGAACTACCAGGTCCACGCCCTTGTCTGGCACGTGAACGTGGGACGCATCAAACTCTACCTGCTGGACACGGACAACGAGATGAACTCCGAGTATGACCGCCCCATCACCCACAACCTCTACGGCGGCGACAACGAGAACCGCCTGAAGCAGGAGATCCTGCTCGGCATCGGCGGCACCCTCATGCTCAAGAAACTCGGCATCAAGAAGGACATCTACC
>ENA-OZFV01000672-OZFV01000672.1-human-gut-metagenome-genome-assembly--contig:-NODE-672-length-13924-cov-4.969500_pt1 | contig 13924 bp, 12 predicted proteins | sample MGYA00245110_ERZ653645 | MGnify/ENA primary metagenome ERZ653645 (study PRJEB26926, sample SAMN06165144) | human gut metagenome | biome: ENVO:00009003; feature: ENVO:2100002; material: ENVO:00002003... | reverse complement strand
ATGTGTATAAGAGACAGAAATCGTACCATCCTCATCCGGCAGAATCGCCATAGAACGGTGTTCCCAATGTAATAAATCCTTACTGACCGCGTGTCCCCAGCTCATATTATCCCACTTTGTGCCAAAAGCATTATGCTGATAAAACAGATGATAAATTCCATCCTCAAAAACAAGTCCATTGGGATCATTCATCCAGCCGTTGACCGGTGTAAAATGCATCAGCGGATGCACCTGATCCGATTCCGCAGGATCGTCAGCCTGCTTAATTTGGGTATAAAATGCCTCCGGATAGTTTCCCTCCAGACGAATGGTTTTCCCTATCCACGGTGTAACCGGAAGCGAAGCATAATAATCCACTGTTTCCCCCTCTTCCAACGGAAAAACACGATACTCTAAAACCTTCTGTTCTTCTATATAGAAAGACAGGCGCTCAGCGTTTTCCTTAATTTTTACCGGAATCAATAAAAAGGGGTGCTCGATTTTTGTTTTATAACTGGTATTCTTCTGCACGGTTTTCTCCTCATATCTTCTATTACTCTGTTGATTCTGCCTGGTTTACTTCATAATGATCTCTTCATCGGACGGCAGCCCTGCAGACAGTCTGGATGGCTTTTCCATATACCAGTATGCAACGGATGTATAATCATCGTATCTCGCTCCTGTCCAGCCGAGATTATCCATGGTCATACGAAACGACGTATGAAAATAAACCGGATCCTTTACATGAAAGCGATAAAGCAAAAAGCGCTGCTGTCCATTATACATTTCCTGACTGTCATTACCCAGAATTGCATACATGCCGGCATATAGTCCGCTGAAGGTCTGATACTTATGTAATAAAATGTCATTTCCAAACGCATAAGAACCACAGAAATAATCTTCCGTTCCCGTGTAGTTAATTGTCGGATACTGATCTCCATCCAGATACATCTTAGGTTCACCCTCTACCCAGCAGGTATTATGTCCATTCATACCTGCAGCAAAGCTGATCCCTGCAAATATACCCTTTCCTTCAATTCCATCAATGACCGTATAAGCATGTCCCTTCTGCACCGGATGCTCCTGCCGGTATGCTGCATGGAAGTATAGATCCGTATCGGCAAGCTCACCATGCCATCCTTCAATCATATAATAAAGTGTTTCTTCCTTACTGCCACGATTTTCCATCGTCACCTTACAATGCTTCCGGAATGGCATCTCCCAGTAACAATTGTATCCTCTGCCGGGTGCCACCAGAATACAACTGGAATTCAGCACCGGGTAATTTCCATCCCGGTCTGCAAAATTCTCATCATATGCGCATCCAAAAAATGCGGAAACCGGAGCCTCCACAGACGGAGCCTCCATACCGTCCCAATAGATTCGGAGAATAAAGGAATGTCCCACATAACCGGTAAACCATAAATGCGTCAGCATTCCGGGACCGTCCGTGTCACACAACACGACTTCTTCCTGTGGCCTGATCTGAATACAGGGTCTTAACTTTTCACAATCCTTTCCCCTGCTTCCTCCATTTCGTTCCCCCATCGGATTCTCTGCTGAAAAGCCAAAGCTTGTTCTGTTTAATAAAGCTGATGATAACATTGGTTTCTCCTCCTTCTTTTCAAACATGTATAATCTCTGTCCATTTATTTCAATGTACTTATCCAATACAGGAAAGTATATAAAAAAAACACTTTATAATTGTACGATTCTATTTTAAATCCAATTAAAAAAGGACCCACAGACTACTGTTTCCTGTGAATCCTTCCTTCCATTCCGGCCTTATTTCCTGCATCCGGATTGTCAATGGTCTCTGTCCTTTACTTCATTCCGTTTGCCATCTTGTACTTATAAAGCATCTCGGCATGATTCTGTTCTTCAATCTGAATATCGGCCAGAAGCTTGCGGACACCGCTTTCTCCAAATACAAAGACATCCGTATTGTATTCTCCGGAAACCAGCTTTTCCGTACCGATACAGTCGGTTGCAAGGAATGCATCATTCTGCTTATCCTCCGGATTCGTCATGTCATTATAGGTGGCCTTAGGTTTGTAATCACGTCCTGCGCTGTCGTTGCAGTTACATTCCGGAACCGTTCCTGCAAGTACCTGTCCGAGAGAATCGTAATGCTTCTGCTCCTCCTTCTGAAGAGTCTGGAACAGAGACTTCAACTCCGGATCCCTCGCCTGATTTGCATACTTTTCATACTTCTCCACACAGCTTTTTTCCTGTGTCTGTAAATCCTCAAGTGCTGCCCGTTCTTTTTCCTTTAAAATCATGATTCTACTTCCTTTCCTGATATGTTCATCAATATCCTTTAGTATGGGAAGGAATTCATGATTTTATACAACAGACATACCTGCACAGCATGAAGTGCATTTATAATTTCTTTTTATCAATGCTCTTAAAAAATGTCTTCTTGAGTTCTTGGGATTTATAAAAGAAATTCTCTTCAGATTTACTCAAGCGCTTTTCATCCTTCTTTATTCTTAATAATTCCATGGAACAGATAAAATCCGCCGCCTGTAACAACCGGTACCTTTGTGGTTCGGCTTTTCTGAACTCGACATTAGAAAATTGTATAGAAAATACTGCATTAAGAATTGCACTGAGCTCATTCTGTCCATTATCATAATATACAATTATCTTATCATAACTTAAAAAGTATTCCTGGTGTGCACTCATTGCTCCGTAAATTGCCTTAGCTAATTTCCCAGACAACGATACTTTATCCACCGCCTCTTTTCTGTCTACGGTAACTGTCAGACAGGAAATGGGACATGCATTCACAAAATTAAGCATCTTGTATAATAGCTTTCTTCTATCATCAATCGAATATCCCGTAAAAATCTCTTCTCTGCGGATTACCGGACCAGTATGTATATATTCCACATCAAATCCCGCATTCTTTACACTTTCTTCCAATTTTATAACCTGTTGCTCTATAGGGTAATCCTGATCATGAAAAACAAATGTTACTAAATAATAAGCCGGCCTCTCTTTCGCATCACCAAAATCACCTGATTCATCAATAAACACACTGAGTTCTTTCATTTTTTCTCCTGTAAAATAACGAGTTCGCCTACGAACTCTTCGTGCGCGAGCGGTGTTGCAAAGCAACTAATTTCTTCTCCGCGAGCTGCGCATCCTCGCGGAGCTTTTACTTTATAGGAGATTCCGTTGGAATTTCCTATAAAGTAAAATGGCGGGAAATTCTTCCCGCCTACGGTGGTCCAAAGAGCTCTCGCCCAGACCAAAACTGTAACGCATTACAGTTTTATTCTATTCAAATAATAACATATTCATACATAACTTGCAAGTTTTTTGACAAAATCTATAAGTTATTATTTTCCCCTTCCATTAAGTAGATCCTTGCATCAAAGTCCTGAAAAAGTGCAGTTCCAGTTTCGAAGCCGGTGCCGCCAAAATTCGGAGAAAGCACTACTGCCTCCAATGCCTTCTGCCAGGAATCATCCAAGTTTAATTTTTCGCCATAATAAAGATGCTGCAGATTCCCTGCAGGATCCACACAGAATGCATAGGTCGTATGTGCTGTCTCCAACAGGAAATTTCCATTTTCCGCATAAATCATTGTACTGCTTCCTTTCGTCTTTCCTGTAAGGTATGGTTAATCTCGGTAAGCTTTTCATCCGTCAGAATATATCTTTTCGCAAAAATCCAGGTAGCGGCAAGGAGGCCGATAACCGGCAGAATCGTCATGGTCATGCGGAGAATCACAAGCGAAGGACCATAGCTGTTCCCTGCCGCCTGCTGTGCCGCATCCGCAGCGGTATCCTGCTGAATGTTGCTGAAATTCAACGCCAGTGCCGCAATCATGGCAGCCACGCCGCTTGCCAGCTTTACCACGAAGGTCTGCATGGAAAAGGTGACGCTCTCATCCCGGCGATAGTTCTTCAGTTCTCCGTAATCCACGGTATTCGCAAGGAAAACGGTTGTTAATACGGTCAGCATTCCGAACGCTGCGAACACGAAGAAGCCCGGAATCAGCAGGAAATATACATTGGCAAGTCCCATAAACATCATGGCAAGCAGTACCAGATAGCCTCCGACTGCCATGACCGCACTGACGTAAAAGACCTTAAGTGCACTGATGACTTTGCGCAGCGGGGGATAAAAAATCATCATGGAGAGAATCTGAATTGCACCGCCAAAGGTATTGAACAGCACATAGCTGTCATTCCAGTTCGTTCCTCCGATATCATATTTAAAGAAATAAATCAGCAGATTCGAGGTAATGTAAAGGGAACAGTTAATGAGCACAATCGTAATCACCACCGTCATTGCCTGATCGTTGGATACAAGTGCCCGGAACATCTGCTTTACCGAAGGAGCATTCAGATCCACGGTGGACTTTTCCTTAATATTCAGGCAGGTAATGCCGATCATAATGACAAACAATACCGCAATAATCAATGCAAACCACTGGAAACCGCACCGTTCCACTTCTCTTGCAGCCTCCGTATTTCCTAAGAAAAGCTTCCCAAGAGCCGGTACAGCAATCATGGTAATTACGGTAATCAGTGCGGATCCCACACCGGCACAGGATCTTGCCAGTGTCGTCAGATTCTCTCTTTCCTTACCGCTTTCGGTAAAGGCCGGAATCATGGACCAGAACGGAATATCCATCATGGTATAGGTGACACCCCAGAGGATATAAAATACCGCTGCATAGGCCACAAGTCCGCTGCCGGACAACGCGGGCGGCGCTGCAAACATTAAAAACAGAATCACTGCATTTAAAAGTGTTCCGATCATCAGCCATGGACGGAACTTTCCCCAACGGGTTTTCGTCTTTTCCACGATGACACCCATAAACGGATCATTGAACGCATCAAAGATCCTCGCAACAAGCAGGATTACGCCCATCGCAACCGCGCTCACTCCCAGAATATCCTGATAATAATAAAGTACATAGCTTGCAGAAAGCATATATACCATATCCTTGCCTACTGCACCCAATCCATACGAAAATTTTTCCTTTCCATTCAGCTTCATACCCCTATCTCCTTTTTCATGTTGAAAACTCTTCCATCCAATTCACAAGCGGCCAGCCTGCAAATGCTTCCTGTACAACTGTTTTTCGACAGCCTGTTATTCTTCAACTCTCAGCATCCATCCGTCCAACACAAACGACCTCAAACTTTACCGTATATTCTCCGAAAAGACTTCCTGCCATGGTAAGCTCTGCGCTTCCTGCAATTCCGCAGGTGCGCACATACGTGCCGCCCATACCGCCCTGTAAGCTGATCGTCGAAGATCCGATGATCGAAAGCGGTCCCTTTACTGTCAGGGTCAGGGGTTCATTACAATAACTTAACGTACTTCCTTCCTCACTGACTGCACGCAGCCGGATCGCTGCCACATCATACGTCGTTTTTTCTGTAAGAATCGTATGGGAACAGTCTACCAGTAACTGCGGCTTGTTCACGGGGCGTTTCTTTACGGTTTTCACGACCTTACCGTCACGAATTGCTTCAAACCGGTATTCTGTTGCCGTTCCGCCCCAGTTACCAATATATTTATTATAAAGTTCAACTGCATCTGCCATTTTCATTCCGCGCAGCAGCATGCATTTTGCCGCAAGAAGGATGGTTCCAAGCGGCAGATGATTCAGTCCGTTTTTACTCACAGACTGCAGAACCTTCTTCACATCCTTTGCTTTTCCCTTCGAGAAGTTCTCCCCTTTCTGCAAAAGTTCGCCGATAAAATCGTCAATGGATATCGGTCCATGCGTCAGGTGGGTGTAAGGGGAATCCGCTGCCCGAAACTCCTTTACAAACCGGTCGTTCTTATAAAGTTTCACACTGTCTGCATTCGTCACGGCATAGACATCCCGGATAAGGCACGCCGGATACTCCCCGATGTCCATGGAAGAAGTGATTTCCAGCACATCCTCTTCTCCCTGGCTTGCGTAGAGCGCTGCTGCCAGCTTCGGATTCCGGAACAGGTCAAGCACGCCATGGTAGCAGACCCGGTCACCGCTTCCAAAATCCTTGTGGGTATTATAATCAAACATGCACCAGCCAAAGCCCCCGGCAATCTCCTCTTCCCCATAATAGGCATCCAGGACATTCGCATGACGCAGCAGATGCTCGACCCGGTGCTGTTCGCAGTCAAAGGCTTTCGTTGGAAACATATGCCCATTGTACTCACTGATCAGATATCCCTTCGAAACGTCCGGTGTCACGTCCTTTTTCTTCCGGCATCCCCGGTTGTTTCCCTCATGCGAAAAGTCATTGAACGCATACACATCCTCAAGCAGCGAACTCTTTTGCAGGTAGCGCACTCCACTGGTCTGCCGCATCGGATCCAGTCTGTGTGCTGCCTTATTCGTCCTTTGATAAAACGCATCGTCATCCTCGGATTCGTTGATGCGCACGCCCCACAAAATAATTGACGGATGATTCCGGTACTGCACCACCATGTCTTCTGTGTTCCGCACGGCCTGATCCTGCCATTCCGGACCACCGATGTACTGCCACCCCGGAATCTCCGTGAACACCAGAAGCCCCAGTTCATCGCACCGGTCAAGGAAATGATGTGACTGCGGATAATGCGAGGTACGCACCGCATTCAGCTTCAGTTCGTTTTTCAAAATATCTGCATCCCTTTTCTGCATGGATTCCGGCATCGCATATCCCACATAAGGATAGCTCTGGTGCCGGTTCAGTCCCCGCAGTTTCAGCTTCCTTCCATTCAGATAAAAGCCGTCCCTGCGAAAAACCACTTCCCGGAACCCGATCCGCGTTTCCACCGAATCCAAACACGCACCGTCCCGGTACAGCTCCGTGCGCAGTGTGTACAGGAACGGATGCTCCACATCCCACACATTGATCTCCTCAAAGGTATGCTCCAACACATTCCGATCGAGTAAATAAGCACTGGAAGAAGCCTCTTCCTCCTTTGTCCACAGTAGCGTCTGCCGGATCATCAGTCCCTTTTTTGACAGCTTTTCCTGAAAATCAGGCAGATTTTTGGCATTCAGGGTGATTTTTTCTCCGTGAAGCTGTAAGGTAATTTCACTTTGGAGCTTCCATTTCTTTCCTAAAGAAGCCTCCTTGCATTTCACACCGGAACCAGAGATTTCTTCCAGATGTTCCGCTTTCTTTCCACCCTGCTTTCCCAGTCCTGTACTGTCCGGACTGACCACTTCTTTCCATACCGGAATCGTCATCGGATACACATCGGCAATGGAATCCTGCTCCTTCACTTCCAGATATACTTCCCGGTAAAGACCGCCAAAGGTCATATAATCAATCACTTTTCCAAAGGGAGGAATATTCTGGCTCTCTGTGCTGTCCACCTTCACCACCAGCACATTTTCTTCCCCGCAAATGAGTGCCGGTGAAAGATCGGTCTGAAATGCCGTGTAACCGCAATGATGCTCGTTCAGAAGTTCCCCGTTTAAGTATACCCATGCACTGTGCCCTGCTGCCTCAATCGTAAGCAGTACCCGCTTTCCCTGCCAGTCCGCATCCGGCCGGAACACCTTCCGGTAAGTGAAAATCCCCTGATACAGGCTTTCATCAAAATAATGCAGCGGCACTTCCTGCACGGTATGCGGAAGCTCTGCCTGCTCCAATTCCTGCGCTGCGTCAATCGTCTGCAACCCAAGGTATGACTCTTCAAAACCTTTTAAAAACTGCCAGTTCCGGTTCCAGTAAATTCGTTTCTGCTGATCCGTCATCCCGTTCTCCCTTCCGAGTCAGTAGCTTTTCACATCGACATCACCAAACAGGATTTTCTTAATTGCTCCTTCATTCAGGTTCTCGCCGATCGCAATGATCACTTCCTGTCCTGTCGGGATCGGTTGGAAGTCGAATGCATCCTTTGACGCATTGAGCTGATACCAGGCTCCCGTCTCGTCCTTCAAAAAGCCCTTCACGCGGAAGATCTTTCCACACTCCGGATTCTGCAGGATCTGCTTTACCTTATCGGGAAGTGTCTCTTTCGTAACCGGCGCATTCATAAAATACAGGGAATCGAATCCCAGATGATTTTCCAGATCCATTTTGCGATAGCTGGAAGAAACATATCCGCATCCGGACAGTTCCTGCAACTGTGCATCCGTCAGGGCTTCCATATTCCCGGCTATGATCTCATCTTCTGTGAGCTTCCGACTGCACTGGATGTTCTCCATAGCCTGCTGCAAATGCCGGATCGTTCCTTCAATCTGCTCCTTCGTTGCCAGATCCGCATGACTTAACACGATCTTCCCTGCGTTTGCCGCCTCCGATGCCAGAATAAAGTCTGCCTCCTGTGACAGCTTCTTTTCCAGCTTGGCATCGACAATGGCAATCACATTCTTTACCTCGTACCACTGATCGAGCGGTTCTTCATGGAGTGCATCGAAAAATTCATCCACATCATAAATTCCGGACGGTTCTACCAGCACCCGGTCATACCCGGACATGCCCATCGCAATCAGCTTCGTTTTAAACCGTCTTCTGTGACAGTCGCTGTCACACCCGCCGGAAACCATTTCCAGATCACACTGGTCTCCTAATAATTCCTGCAAAAGAAGCATATCCACATTGACTGCGCCGAAATCATTCTCCAGAATTCCAATCTTCAGTCCCTGTTTCATCAGGTACTGCGCATATGCTTTGATGAATGTTGTTTTACCGGATCCCAGGAAACCGGTAATTAAATCAATCTGTACCATAGGACACCTCTTTCCATGCTATATTCAAGCTCTCTTATATATTCAAACCCTCTTATATCTCTATATTTCTGTTTACATTTCCTCTCATCCCAGTGAATCCTTCAATGCTTCCGACCAGATCGCAGTCAGCTTCTCCAGTCCGAATGCTGCATTGGCAGGGCTTGTGGAAGGCAGCACCTCCGCCGTCATTCCCAGTGTTTTCTGCTGATATTTCTCAAAATACTTTCCCGACGTCCTGCCATTACAGTAAATATGCTGAATCTTCGACTGTTCCACCACGGTGCGAAGATCGGTCGGCACCACATTCTTAATGCTGCTGTCACTTGATCCGATAATGTCACAGCTGTAAATCGTATCCCACAAGGCAACATGATGAGCTGACAGCAGTGTTTTCTTTTCTTCAATCGTGGTTGGTACGTTCTCATGAAGCACTGCACTGATCACCTTCCAGAACCGGTTCTGCGGATGCCCGTAAAAGAACATCTGCTCTCTGGATTTGACCGATGGAAGACTCCCCAGAATCAGGATCTTTGAATCGGCATCATATAACGGTGGAAACGGATGGGTAATATGCTCGTATTTTTCTTCCTTTAATGTCTTCTTATTCAACGGAATTTCCTCTGTTCTTGTTCACTGGGTTGTTCTCCTATCTTGCATCATTACTGAATCATATTCTTACGGTCTTGGCAGCATATGCTTCGACCTGTACTGAATAGTTACTTTTCATCATATGTATCCAGGAAATGATGCCGTACTCCTTTTTCCTTATAAGCAATGACGGTATCAATATGCACATTTTCCACGCTTCGGAAAATACACTTCTCCACATCCGGATTGTTTTCCTTTAATTTGCGGATCAGCTCCTTCGTTTCCTGACGCTTGGAGTGATTCTGCCCGTTGTTGCAGGTCGTACAGGTATCCGTAAACTTGCAGGCACACTGGATAAAATGAAGTCCGTTATAATCGCGCCATGCCTTGATGTCATCCTCACGAATATAGTACAGCGGACGGATCAGCTCCATTCCTTCAAAGTTCGTACTATGGAGCTTCGGCATCATCGACTGGATCTGGGCACCATACAGCATTCCCATTAAGATCGTTTCAATCACATCGTCATAATGATGTCCAAGCGCGATTTTGTTGCATCCCAGCTCCCTTGCAAACGCATAAAGATTTCCGCGGCGCATTCTCGCGCACAGATAGCAGGGGGACTTCTCCACGGTATATACCGAATCAAAAATGTCACTTTCAAAAATCGTAATCGGGATCTGAAGCGCTCTGGCATTGTCCTCAATTACCTGACGGTTTTCCTTATTATAGCCCGGATCCATCACCAGATACTTGACTTCAAAATCCACCTTGCTGTATTTCTTCAATTCCTGAAACAGCTTTGCCATCAGCATGGAATCCTTGCCACCGGACATACAGACCGCTACCCGGTCACCATCCTTAACCAGCTCATAATCCTTTAATGCCTTGATAAACGGACTCATCAGGGAGGTACGGAACTTCTTCTGCAGACTGTGTTCCACTTTCCGGCACAATTCGTCCTCCTGCTGGTTCTGCATGTCATAGCGCAGCCATCCAAGATACCCTTCCTGCAGACTGTAAGCTTCGTAGCCCTGATCGCACAAGGCCTGTGCCAGATCCACGCTGATAATTCCCCGCGCACAATACAGAATGATCTTCTTTGACCTATCCTCCGGCGGGTTCAACACAAGCTCCTGCGCATCCGCCCAGACAGATCCCGGAATCAGTCCATAGTTCCGGTCATATTCATTCCGGATGTCGATAATCAGAAGTTCCTCCGGGTTCATTTCCATAAGTTCTTTTGCTGTTATTTCCATTGCTGTTTCTTCCTGTTCCAATCTATATTCCTGTAACTGAATCGTAACTGTTTCTTACGGCTTCTTCCTCTTTCCGGTTCTGCGACAGCGTACCGATCGTAATTCCTAAAAATACGATGGCAAGCAGCATCATCGGCGCCACCACATAGCCATGCAGCGAATCTAGTAGAGTGATTCCCGTGAAATATTTCACACCCTTCATTCCCATATAACGGTTCATGACAACCGCTCCGACTCTCGCTCCCGCATTAATCAACAGATTTAAAACCAATGCCACAATGCTCATGATAAAGCCGGTTCTTTTCGAAGCACACATCAAAATGATGCAACTCACCAGATAAAGAAGGAAAATCAAAATCGTTGACCAGAGATTCACGGTATGAACCACCGGCTCATCCAACTGAATTCCTGCGCAAAACAGCGGGAAAAATTTTTGCTGATTGCTATGAAGCAGGATTTCCAAAACAACTCCTAAAAATGTGAATACGGTTGCAATTACCATTAAAATCTTTGAAGTCCGTATGACCATAACTACCTCCCTTGGGATTATCCCTTTTTCTCTGTGGCTCATTATACAATAAATAAATGAAAAAGTCACCGTTCCTTAGCTCCTAATCCTAAAGAACGGTGAACTATTATATATCTATATGGCAAAACAAACATTATCTCTATTTATCCATAATAATCTTCATGTATATATCCGTTTATATATTTTCCTGTTATGGCATCAACACCCCCTGCATATACCCAAGATCCAATGCCTGCATCTTGCATGAAGGATACATCAATAACCTGTCCATTCTTAAACTTTCCAATAATAGAGTAATTAGTTCCAGGTCCACTTCTAACATTAAGATTACTACCATCTGTAATAACATGATATTGATACCGTGCCACTCTTCTTGCTGATCCATTTTCTGACGAATCAACCAGTTGAAGCATTCCTCCATCTACCGGAATCAGTTCTGGAATGCTTCTGTTCTCCTGCTTTTCTGCTGCAAAACATGTCATAGAACTGGCCACAATTACTAATAATGTAATACAAAAAATTTAAAATGTTTTTTCATACGCTGATCTCCTTCCTTCACACCTTTTCAAAAATAATCTGTCCGTTTTGCCAATAGCCTGCAACTCCATGATTCACACTGAATCCCAACTGCACTGCCTTTTCCACGCCGGTGAAAGTCTTCCCTCTCTCATATCCTCCTTCCCATGAAAGTTTAATTAACGTACACTGCGTTTCCTCTTCCACAAAACCATAAAGAAATTCCTCATCATAGGTTCCATAATTTACACTTTCCTGATCATGTGCTCCGGCTTCATAAAGTAATTCTGCAGTCTCTCCGTTCCAGCTCTGCAAATAAATATTTTCTGTCAGATCCTTATATACCACTCCACGGTTACTTAACAGCACATCACTTTGTGTATCTGTAATTTCTTTAACCCGGTTTCCCGTATCCGTATCGTATACAAAAATCCGGTTCTGTGCAGGCTCCCGGCATACCAGCTTATGATATTGGAATATTGCATTGGTATACCCTGCAGGAAGCATTGCGGCATCCTCTTTCGAATAACCGCACCTTTCTAATATCTGATATACCGTCTGCTGATCTTCCGGTACTTTTTCAACATGATCTCCCTTTTGCATATATTCTTCACAGGAATCTGCAAGTTCGATATAAATTTCCTCTTCGCAGGCATAAATATTACGACATGTCCACAATTCTTCGGACCATGCTGCAAGCTGTTCTTCCTGCCGGTTTTTAATCGACATCCGTATCAATCCTGTAAGACTCTCCTTTTCCACCGGATATCGGATATAATACAGGAAGTCTCCATCAAAATTTCCAAGCTTCACATTTCCTTCTGCCAGTTTCTCTACCTCGGCAGTCTCTTCCGAAACTCGCTTCAATCCTTCTGCGTCCGGGAAATAAAAATATCCATCTGCCCATTTCACCACATTATATGTAGAATCCACCTGATCGCTGCCATCTTTATTCTGCACCTTCTGCTTCTCATCCTCTTTTTCCCGGTTTTCCTCCTCTAAGTTTGGAACTCCCGGTATCACCTCATTCATGCTATCGCCCTGCCGGTCATCCGGAACGCTTTTTATTTCCGAAACATTCTGAGATACTGTTTTTCTGTCCGTAAACGTACATCCGGCCAGACAGAACAAAATGAGTAGAACCAATACTGACACCATTCCACTGATCTTTTTCTGTCTGGAAATCATTCCAATTCTTTCCTTCAGCCGCTTTGCGCCGCCACTCATAGACGTGGTAATGGTAAGGTCCACTGCCTTGTGATTTTGTCTTCCCGCCAGTGCAAGCAGCGTATAGCCATACTCCTTACGCTGTGCCTCCTCCTGCAGCATTTGCAGTACTGCTTCATCACAGGCAAGCTCACAATCCTGCTTCATGTATCTGACCGCAACCCATACAAATGGATTATAAAAATGCAACACCAGACAAAGATTTCTCAACAACACCCATAGCAGATCTCCATTCCGGTAATGACAATATTCATGCAGAATCATATAGGAAAGCTTCTTTTCATCCTGAACCATCCTGGCATCTACATAAATCCGGTTTCCAGCCAGAAACGGCGAAGGCAGCTCCTTTAGCACATATATTTGCAGACCGGTATGCAGATCTCTTTTATAAAAGGTTCGTTCTCTCCGGCAATATCTGTAAAACCGCAGATTGGACAAAAGCATTCCCAATCCCAGCAGCAGTGATGCACCCCAGCGGATGGCACTTCCATAAGTATGAATCCATTGATACAGAAAGGGGGCTGTTGATTGCATGATAGTATCTGTTTCCGTACGTTCCCCCTGCAATGGCACCTGCGTTTCTTCCCTGTCTTGTCCCATAAGAGCGGTGTCCTGTGCTTCCGAATCTGCCTTGATCGGTGCAATGCCAGTAATGCCCGTGTTCATACTCGTTCCGTTCTGCTCCCGGAATATTATGCTTTCCGAAAACAGATTCTCAATACTAAAACTGCTTTGCACCGGGATAAATGGCTGAACCATGAACAACAGTACTGTCACAATCCATATTCCATACTGCATTCTTCTGCTGATGCGTCCCCATGCAGCCTTTCGAAGAAGCAGAATTCCCATCACTACAATTCCCCATTTTACAATTTCCAATGTTATTCCCCCTTGCGTTTTTCCAATATACGGATCAGTTCATCAATGTCCTCATCCGTAAGTTTCTCCTGCTCTAACATGGTTGTCATCATCAGTCCCCGGTTGCCCTTGAATACCCGGTTTAAGAAATTCTGCTCTTCCTGAATCACCGCTTCTTTCCGGTCCAGGTCGGAATAATATAATTTTGCCTTTTCTCCATCTACATAATGAATGATTTTCTTGCTCTCCATTCTTTTCAGGTACGTCATAACCGTATGC
>ENA-OZFV01000653-OZFV01000653.1-human-gut-metagenome-genome-assembly--contig:-NODE-653-length-14453-cov-5.165648_pt1 | contig 14453 bp, 26 predicted proteins | sample MGYA00245110_ERZ653645 | MGnify/ENA primary metagenome ERZ653645 (study PRJEB26926, sample SAMN06165144) | human gut metagenome | biome: ENVO:00009003; feature: ENVO:2100002; material: ENVO:00002003... | reverse complement strand
AATGGGATTCGGCCGTCGAAGAAAAATAAATGCAGGTAACAGGTACCAAAAATAAAAAGACACTTAAGTAAATAAGTGGTGAAAAAGTCAGTAAAACAAGCAAATTTCCAGTGTCAGTAAAACAATGGTAAATTTCCGGTTGACACACAAGGAAGCGTGTAATATAATATTTCAATGTGGCGAAGTTTGTTAGGTGGCCCGGACATCCGCTTAAGGAACTCGTCAATACAGGTTATCGAACTTTATATGGAGGAAATCAGAATGAAGACATTTATGGCTAGCCCTGCTACCATCGACAGAAAATGGTATGTAGTTGATGCTACTGATATGACATTAGGACGTTTAGCTTCTGAAGTAGCTAAGGTTTTAAGAGGTAAGAACAAAGCAATTTTTACTCCTCATATTGATACTGGTGATTATGTAATCGTAATCAATGCTGAGAAGGTTAAAGTTACAGGAAAGAAATTAGATCAGAAGGTTTACTATCGTCATTCCGAGTATGTTGGCGGCATGAAGGAAACCACATTACGTGAAATGCTCGCTAAGAAGCCTGAGAAGGTAGTAGAACTCGCTGTTAAAGGCATGCTTCCTAAGGGACCTTTAGGAAACCAGATGTATACCAAGCTTTATGTATATGCTGGACCTGAGCACAAGCATGCAGCTCAGAAGCCTGAAGTATTAACATTTTAAAGGGACTGAAAGGAGATAAGTAAAATGGCTAAAGCAGCTAAATCCGCTAAGTTTTACGGAACAGGTAGAAGAAAGAAATCCATCGCCAGAGTATATTTAGTACCTGGTAAGGGAGATATTACAATTAATAAGAGATCCATCGATGAGTATTTTGGACTTGAAACACTTAAGGTTATCGTTCGTCAGCCTCTTACAGCTACAGAAACCGCTGACAAGTATGACGTAATCGTTAATGTTAAGGGCGGTGGATACACAGGACAGGCCGGTGCCATCAGACATGGTATCGCAAGAGCACTGCTTCAGGTAGATAACGAATTCAGACCTACTCTTAAGAAGGCTGGTTACTTAACAAGAGATCCTCGTATGAAGGAAAGAAAGAAATACGGTCTCAAAGCAGCTCGTCGCGCTCCGCAGTTCAGCAAGCGATAATTACACAGAGAGAAGAAGAAAACAGACAACCCCGGAAATATTCAGTATTTCCGGGGTTTTTCTTCATTTTCGGGTACCTTCTCAAACAGTATAAAAAAGTATGAAATTTTAACGGTAAGTAACACGTAAGTAACGCGTAAGTAACACTATTTTAGGCCTATATTTTGTTTATGGCGTCCTTAAGTTCTGTAAGTTCAAAGTGGGTATACACCGTTTCTGTGACGCCCTGGCCTTTATGGCCTACTATCTTTTTTATTACGCGCTCGTCCACTCCGGCAGCAGCCAGCAGGGATATGCACGTATGGCGCGTATCATGTGGGCGGTGCTTCATGCTTAAGGCTTCCATAAGCGGCGACCAGTAACTATCATAGTAATTTCTATACAAGAAATGTTCCCCTTCCGGGGTACTTAACAGGTATTCGCAGTCGTTGAGATTTAACCAGTATTCAAAGAATGGTACGACCTTTTCGGCAATGGGTACCGTACGTATGCCTGCGGCTGTCTTTGCTTCCAGTATCTTAAAGCAGCGCCCTGGCAAGTCTATTTCTGTCTTCTTCAAGTCCAGCAGTTCAGAGATACGGCACCCGGTATAAATCAAAAGAAGGACAACAGTATAATATATATTTGTATCCTTTACTTCCCATACGCGGGCAACTTCCTGGCTGCTGAATGGTTCCCGGTTGTATGCGTTCGGGTTCCCAGCCTTCTTGATATTTACATATTCCACAGTATTGCGTTCCTTCGGTATTATCTCATGTATGACCGCGTATTTATACATAAGGCCTAAAAGCACCTTGTATTTGCGCAGCGTCGGAGTGTTCTTCCCGGAATTATCAGCGCAAGCCTGCAAGTCGTCTAATTTCACATCAACAAACCTACGGCCAGCAATCGGGGCACAGAGAAGAAAGGCAGCTTTATAACCCTTCACGTTACTTTCTGATACGGTCGGGAAGTGTTCAGCGTTCCAGCGTTCGTATACTTCCTGGAAGGTAATATTAGCCGTGTCGATATTGTACGGGTTTGCGTTATAGTCTGCCAGGGCTAATAATGCTTCCTTGCGCGTTTCATAGAAGCCGATAAATTTATACTTTTGTTTGCTTTTCTTTGTTTTCGTATCATTTACCCAGCCGTCCGTTACCCTGGCTGCCCAGGGCTTCCGGCGGTTCCCGGATAGCTTATAAACAGAGCCGTAGCCGTTTGGCATTTTCATAAAATGCACCTACTTTCTAAACGCAGGCATAAAAAATAAGCCTACTAAAACAAGCAGGCTTATGGTATAATCATACTTGCGAGGGTACTACATAAACCTGCGAGGTTGTGGGGTATCTTTCCGGCCGTTCCATGCGCCAACATGGGGCGGCTTTTTGTATTTATATTTCCGTTATTTCAATATTGCAGCCGTAAGACTTGCCGTCTTCGCCGCCTGTTACTTCAAGAACTTCCGCAGTATAGGTTATATACTCGTTCTTGCATAAATCTGCTGCGAGTTCGGCTTTAAGATTGCCTATGCAACCTACAGCGTGCATTACTTTCATGGCAGGGGCACCGTTGTACTCGTAAGGTTCAAGGTCTAACATATCCCCAGGAGAAACACACGCTAAAAGTTCTTGCCTGTCCGTTCCGTCCTCGTTTTTAAATGTGACGCCTACAACCTTTGTGCGAATTGCGCTAGCAGAAGAACCGGACGTTATGGTAACATTAGGCGCCGGAGTGACTTTTGAGGGAGAAGAAGCTGACACCGCTGTAGGCTCTTTAACTTTTTTCGTATTTTTCATGGAACGCCAGCCAAGATAAAAGAACAATGCGGCAAGTGCGACAGCTACCAACATGGGGCCGAAACTATCATAAGAGGGAAGCCCCAAAACAAACATTGCACCGAGAATAAAAAATATAATAGTTTTTGCATTCATATGTATATTTCCTTTCGTAAAAAAATAATTATCTAAAATCACCACAATTAACAATGCTTTCCAACCTTTATAATTCCATATATGAAGGGGGAAAAGGAATGGATATATTGTTATGGCAGCACCGCACCGGGAAAAATTACACCCTGGTACAACTAGCCGAAATTACCGGAATTAGCAAAAGCGAAATTAACGCCATAGAAAACGGGAAGGTAAGCCCACGCCTGGATACTTTGGAAAGCCTGGCAGCAGGTTTGGGTGTTAATATCTGCGACTTATATAAAAGCAGTATAACAAATTCCGGAAATTAGTCACTACTTACGCCGTCTATTTCCGATATATAGGAAAAGGTAGGCCAAAGTATTGCGCCTGGCAGCAGTCATACATATAATTGCAATTACACCCAGGAAGGGAGAATACAAAAGTATGGAGAAGCTACGACGCGATATTATTAAAATGATACAGGCCATAGACGACCTGGGAACCCTTAAGCTGGTATACCAATTTATAAGGGGATTAAAAAGCAGCCACTAATGGCTGTTTTTTATTTGTCCTTCCCGGCCAATGCGTCTACGAACTTTTTTACTACCTTCCAGTCGTCCGCGGTAAATTCCTGGGACAAACGGCCAAGCGCTATAAAGGTATCTTTTACGAAGTCGTCCGCCTGCGGCAATGCCTGGCCGACTATGTACGCTAATTCTTCGTCTTGGGACAAACTGTTAAACATTTCCCCGGTACCATTTCTTAACCATTCTTCATTTACATTAAATTCCCTGCAAATACTTTTCTGCATTTGTTCGGTAATTGCGCGTCCACCCGCTTCCATACGAGAGATAGCAGCACCGGTAACGCCCAGGCGTTTGCCAAAAGCGTCCTGCGATAAATGCAATACATCACTACGCAATTCCTTTATACGTTCGTTCACGGGTAAACCTCCTTTCTATAAAGATTGTACTCCTATCATATATTAAAAACTTACCATAGTCAAGAAAATTATCAAATAAGGGTTGACATAGTTACCAAAGTCAAATATAATTATGCCATAGTCAAGAAACTTCCGAGGAACAATTACAAAAGGAGATAAAGCAAATGAGTAAATTAACAGTAGAAAGCATTATTAGAATTTATGGTAGCAAGGTAAAGGAAGTAAAGGTATTCAACGAGAAGAAACGCGCCCAGGCTGAAAACTTCTTACAGATCGAGCCTGTAGCGTTCGCCCTGGCTGACGAACCGGACGTATTGAGGATTTACGTTGACAAAGAAAGCGCGGAAGCAAGTTTAGACGGAACATTACAGGACAGCGAACAGGGAACGGAAGAAGCCCAGGAAGTCAAGAAGGAAGAAGCAGAGAACGGCAGGAAGAAAGCCATTAAGAGAACACAGAAACTTGTATATTACTTCGCAGACTTCATGTTACAAGAAGAAGAAGCAGGCCACCGGGAAAAAGCGGAAATAGAAAAAATGATGAAGGAAGCCGAAGACAGCGACAAGGTAGTATGTGCCGTAAGTTGCGCGGAAAATAACATACGTTGTATGCATGATTGCATGAAGGCAGCCAATGACGTAGTAAAGTTCCTGGCGGATAAGGAAAACGAAGTAGAAGAATGGCAGATAGCAGCCATTAACGCCATGTACGACACCTGCAACACAATGGAAGAAGGACACGCAGTTATACCGTTCGACCTTCCATACGCCATTAAAGGCCTGCTTTTACAATGGGACGACGAGCAGAGCAGCGCAGGGCTGATGTTAGAAGCAATTAAGTAAATGAAACCCAGGGCGGCAACACCAGCCGCCCGGTACCATAAATAGAAAGGGGCGCACTATGGCAGCAAAATTAACAGCAGAGTGGGACACAGACATAACAGGCCGTTACGTACTGCTAGTAAAAAAGAGCAGGGGGAAAATAACAATAGACGAATTAACGGAATTTCTGTTATGGGACAGCAGATTTACAAACCATGCGTATGCAATAGTAATACGAGTACATGAAAATATGTGCGAAGGTAGCGGCTGGGACATAGAAGAAGCAAAAGGCGACGTAGTAGAGTTGTACCAATTAGAAGACGGCGACGACTGCCCGGTATGCGGCAGCCTATTAGTATATCAAAACTGCCCGGAATGTGGGGCGGAATTAAGAAAGAAGGTGTAAGTATGAACAACACAACAGTAGAAAGACCAGTAACAGAGAAAAACCAGGACTTTGCGGCACTTATGGCAGAGGTAGCAACCCTGGAACCGCAGCAGCAGGAAAAATTAACCTTTTTCGTACAGGGATATGTAGCAGCGGCGGCAGGCATGAACGAAAGGAACAAAGCAGCAATTTAATAAAGGGCGGGACAACCCGCCCGGTTATGCGTCTTTAGCTTAAAAGTAAAGTGCCGTATTGGCTTACGGAGCAGTCGGGGCAGTACCGACAGGGCGCAATAGTGGCAGGGTGGCACCTGCGACGCGGACGGCAGCAGGCGAAAAGCTGGCCGCCTGGGTATCGTGAAAAAATAGCAGCGGTTACGCCAGCTAGAGAGCGTATAGACAGTCAACAGGTTTTTGCTGGTTTTTAATGCGAAAAGCAGCAACACGGTATACAAAGCCAAAGAAAGAAGGCGGAGCCTATGAAGAAGGAACGACAGCCGCCAGGAAGGAAGATAAACTATGCCGTATGTAGTAAGAGTAGAGCAGCACGGGAAAGAGGTAAAAGAAGACAGATACTATACTACTTGCCAAAGAAAGAAAAAAGCCCGCCAGGAAGCGGGCACCGGAACTAATCCGGGAAACGATAAGAAACATTAGGGGAAGTGGAAGTTATTTTAGAAAGTATACTTTTGCAGGTATCAATAGAGCGCTGGGCGTTTTCGACTTCTTCCGGCGCCGTGGTACCGTCTTCTATTTCCGCTTCCAGGCCGCAGAGTTCATTATACACAGAAGCGTATAAACAGGCCATTTCTTCGTCATTAAAACGAAGAACAGTACGGGACATAGTAACACCACCTTTACAAGATTATAGACAGATTATACACCAGGAAGGCACACCATGAAAAGAAAGAAACCATTTTACCAGGAATATATGACGAAGCGGCGCCCACACGTTCCGCGCTGCCTATGCAGAACAACAGCGGACTGGCTGGCCGGGATTATGTCGCCGTCCATGGTGTTAGCCGCTTGGAACAACGAAGAAGAAAGCAGGAAGCTGGCCGAGTTCGACGAACAGCGCCGTAAATATATGTGCTGGAAGCGCCAGTTAGGCCGGAACGGCTGGAAAGCACTTTACAGGCAAGAGAGATTACGGCGGCAGTACCCGCCGGAAGGGGCAGAACATGACGGAAGACGAAAGAAGGACAGCAGCTTTACATAGCTTTTATGAAGCATACCGGGAATTACAGCAGTACGACAATTTACGCCTGCATACACATAGCAGCATTTACGAGAAGGACGACGCGTTAATAGAGATATACAGGTACCAGGGCGAAAAGAAGGGCGAACGCATTTTAAAAGTAACCCAGGAAGACGAAGCGGACGCATACGAACAGGCGGCAGATCAGGTAAAAGGCCTGTTAGAGCGGGCAAAGAACGAAACAGAAAGAAGGCGCAGGGCATGAAGGAAGACAAGATATTACCGACAGAAGCAGCGGCCATTATTGGCGCTTCCCCGCAGTTTGTACGCGTTGGTATGCAAACGGGGCAGCTTCCAATAGGTGCCGCGGTTAAAATGTCGTCAATTTGGACTTATAACATAAGCCGGGATAGGCTGGCAGAATATGTAGGCCGGAATATCGACGGAGAGTTACAGATATTACGAAAGCAAAGGGCTTAAGCATGGATAGGGAATTATTATATAACAAGTCCGGCATAAAGGACGTAACGGCCTATAAGGCTATTTTACGAAGTGGGGGGGGTACTACGAATATGAATAATTACGAGATCAACAAAGGCGAAATATGGGAAGTGGATAACAACGGCAGCACCAGGCTGGTAGTTGTACTTGCCTGTTTTGAGAGATATGCAGCTACGGTTATGTTACAGGATACAGAGCCGGGCAGCAATGCAGTAGCAATTAAGGCACGCGACATTATGCACGCCGACGCTGGCCGCCTGGGCTATGTATTTTACGACAAAATGGTAGATTTTGTCCGGGCATTATCCGAAGAAGAAGACTACGAATTACGCAGAGCCATAGCGGAAGCCCTGGTATTACCGGACGACGAAGCACCGTTAGACAGCATGGCGACGGACGCCAACAGGGAAATAGACGGGCTACAGTATGAAATAGCCCAACTACGGCAGCAGTTAAAGGAAAAGGCGGAAGAAGCGGAAAAAGCCCAGGAAGAAATAGACAACCAGGCGGAAGAACTGGAAGAAGCAACAAACCGCGTAGCAGCACTGGAAGAAGAAAAGAAGGCGGCAGCGGTACAGGGAACCGTAGAACTGGTAGACGACCGCGGGTTAAGGGAAGAACTGGCAGCAGCCAAAAGGGAAGCAGAAATATACAAAGGATTGTACGAAGATATGTTAGCCAGGGCGTTGGGATAAACGCCCGGCATAAGCGGCAGTACCCCAGTTTGGTAAAGGGACGGGCATAACCGCAGTAGCGCGACGCTTAAGGGAGCCACGCGGGCACCCTGGTTATGCCTATGGTGTCGGTGGTTCAAATCCACCCCGCCGCATTGGCCATAGTTCAACACAAGAACGCCGGGATATGAGAAGAACGGCCAGGCGCCTGGCGGCAGTTATCCAGCCGCGGAAACGCTGGGGAAGCACCAGCAGGCCGCAAAAGAAAAGCAAAATAGAGAAAGAGAGGTAAAACAATGGAAAACAAATATTTATTATTTTTGTTGGGATTTAAGGTTAAGTTAATAGACCGAAGAAACCAGGAAGAAGCAGACGGCTTTATAGTGGTACCGTACCCGGAAGAACACCCGGAAGACCTGGAAGACGCCCAGGACATTATTAAAAAGCATTACGGGCGCCTGGGCTTCAGCGTACAGGAAATAACGCACCAGGAAAGCAGGGTAAAGGAAATGGATTTAGCGGCGGAATATGAAGCGGCACCGAATACGGACGTGTTCTACGAGTAAGGGGGATATAACAGCATGGAAATTAACACCGTAGGAATAACGGGAATAGTGGTATCGCAGCCGGAAAAAAGAAACAACCTCTACGGCCGTCTTGGCATATATAGGCTATGGGTGGACGTGGAACGCGATAGCGGAACAATAGACCGTATTTTAGTGTTGCTGCAAGAAGGGGAAACAGAAACAGAGGAAACAGTTACAACAACATTGTACCCGGTAGAATATTGGCAACAACCGGAAGTAATTATAGAAAAGAAAGCAGGAAAATTAACCGCAGAAGAGATAATAAAGGGATTTCAGCCGGGCAGTACAGTAGAAGTAACGGGCAGGGTACAGACGTATAAGGACAAAGAAACCGGACGTACGCAGCTTTTTGTATGGGGCTTATACCTGGCAGCAGTACCAAAGAACAGCCAGCAGATTAACATAGCATACATAAAGGGAACCGTAGCAAAGCAGCCAGTATATAGAGAAACACCAAAAGGAAAGCATATTACGGATATTACCGTACGTATTCCTTCGGCGTTTACACCTGGCTTTTACAGTTACATACCTTGCATTACCTTGGAAAAGCTGGCAGAACAGGCAGCAGGACTACGGGAAGGCAGCGAAGTGTATTTAGAAGGCAGGATACAAAGCAGGCCGTACACCAAAAAGACACCGGAAGGCATACAGGAGTTTACGACCTGGGAAGTAAGCGCCAGTAAGCTGGAAGAAACAGAAACGGAAGGAGAATAAAAGAGGTATGCAGGTAAAACAAATTCAGATTAAAGCGAAAGTAACGCCGCACAACGCAAAACAGGTAGCCGAAGCAATGGCAGCCCTGGGCGACTTAATCCGCCAGTTTAAGGAAATAAACACCCAAGAAGGAATAGACGAACACGTAGCCCGTATTAACGGTTACGCCTATGCACTGGTAAACATGGACGTTATCGCGGAAGAAACAGCAAATACGCAAGTAGCGTACGCAGCCTGCGCAGCGGCAGCAGCACGCCAGGAAGAATTAGAGAGGTTAAAAGGGAAATGGCAGTAAAGCGGATTACAGGAAGGCATACGAAAAAGTACAGAACGTGCCTACGCTGCGGCCAACCCATAGACAGAGCATTAAAGGACGACGAAGTATACACCTGCGGAAGCTGCGGGCAGCAGCACTATGTAGACATATTCCCGGACAGTATCGTATTAACGGCTGCGGAATATGCAGAATTTAGGCGCAGGCCTGTAACAATGCTGACACATGAGCAGCGCCAGGCAAGGCGTAGGCTGATCGCGAAGGCAAAGGCCAGGGATTTAGAAACGGAAGCCTGGATAGATACATACCAGGACTGGTTAGAAGAACTGGCACAAATGCCGGAAAAAGAACGCGCGGTAGAACTTAATATTATGTCTGATGAAATGCGCCGCCGCGTTCTACTGTACTTTGACAGACGAAATAAAGGGTAGACAAAACGAAAACGCCCCAGCAGTTTGGAAGACTGCCGGGGCTAAAAAATACGATATTTATTTAAGCAAAAATATTATATCGAAAAAATGGCGTTTTGTCAATAATTCTGCGGGTTACAGCCCGCATTTAACACTTGATAAAAGTATTAACGAACCGACAAAAAGGGGTTATAGACAATGCCATACGTAGAGAGGGTAACAAAGGCGGGTAAGACCATAGAGGTAGACCGCTATTATACCAGCCGTTACCATAAGGCAGGTATAAAAAGGGGCGACAAGGTACGGCCAACGAATGAAGCCCAAAAGAAGGCCAACACCAAGAAAGCAGAACGAACATTACGCCTGTTACTGGCGGAGAATTACCAGGACGGGGATTTACATATAGATTTTGGCTATATCCGTAAAAAAGGGGAGCCATACAGAACCAGGGAAGAAATGAGAAAAGACGCAGACGTATTTTTAAGGGAACTGCGCAAGATATATAAACAGCAAGGCCAGGAACTAAAGTACGTACACGTTATGGAAGTGGGAGAGAAGGGCAGCAGGCACCACCATTTAGTAGTTAATTACATAGACACCAGGTTAATACAAGCAGCATGGAAGAAGGCATACCCACAAAACAGTAAAATACACTTCCACCCTTTAGACACAAACGGAGATTACAGTAAGCTGGCCGCATATCTCATAAAATACACAGACAAGACCGCAGGGACAGACGAAGCATTACAGGGCAAGCGCTGGAATTGTAGCAAGAACCTGCGAAGGCCGGAACCGGAATACAAGATAATCAAAGACAGGAACCAGTATTATACAGAGCCAAAGCCAATAAAGGGCTACTACATAGACAAGGACAGCGTAAGGGTAGGCGTACATAGCGAAGAATTTTACGGGTACGGATTTTTAAGCTACCGAATGGTACGGCTGGAATGAAAGAAGGGAGAAGGTAGGAAATGAAAATAATTTACATCACTTTAGCGCTGCTGGGCGGCGCCATGCTGCTGGTAATATTGGCCGCTGCCACAGTAGGCATAATAGCCCAGGCATTAAACCAGGCACACGCATGGGAAGAATGGCAGCAGGAAAGACCGGAAGACGGGGAAGGGAAGGACAGTTAAAAAATGCGTAATTTTAGAGTATCAGACGAAAGCGGGCACCAGGAAGCAATATTTAGCTGGTGCGATTACAACCGGGGAAGGTACCCGGAATTAAAATTACTGTACCATGTGCCAAACGGCGGGAAGCGTGACGCAGCCACAGCCAGGGCATTAAAACGCCAGGGCGTAAAGGCTGGTATTTCCGACCTGGTTTTACCAGTAGCCAGCGCAGGGTACCACGGCTTATACGTGGAACTAAAGGCACCGGGCGGAAGCTTGGAACAGTCACAAATTGATTTTTTACAGGAAGTGGATAACCAGGGATATTTAGCACTGGTATGTGTGGGCTGGCAGGCAGCAGTACAGACATTAAGCGTATACCTGGACGGAGCGGAGCCGGAAGCGCAGCCGCTTAAGACAAAAAGTACACCAAAGGAAGGAACCTACTACCTGGCATTAAAGACAATGCGGGAAGGAATGAAGCGGGCAGCAGAATACGCAGACCAGGACACATTATTACCAGCAACGTAAAATACGACCTGGCAGCAGGCGTAAAAAATAAATTTATATTCGCTAGGTTCAACGGAGCGAAAGAAAGGCGGAAAATATGAGAGTAATTAGCATTATCAACCTTAAGGGTGGCGTAGGTAAAACCTTCACAGCGGCCAACATGGCACACATACTAAACAACCAGGGTAAAAGCGTACTGCTTGTAGACAATGACAAGCAAGGGAATTTATCTAAGTTGTTTGGAGTATACCAGGACGACGTAGAGAGCGGCAGCGCAAAACTGTTACGCGGCTGGTATAAAAGCATTAACGACCTGCGGGTAGTATTGCCGGGATATGCCGGGCTTGATATTATACCGGCCAATATGTCACTATTGCAGGCCACAAACGATTTAACAGTAGCAGCAGACGCCGACCAGGTAGAACGGTTTAAGCCATTATTACAGGCATACCCGTTAGAGCCGGAAAAGACGTACGATTACGTTATTATCGACAACCCGCCGGATTTAGGATTAAACGTAATTAACGCCCTGGCTGTATCTGACGACGTAATAGTACCTACGAAGGTGGACGCCTGGGCGCTGGAAGGATTAGACACGATCATAGACCAGGTGGAAGGAATGAAGCAGATCAACAGCAAGCTGCAATTTGCTGGCGCCCTGGTTACTATGTGGCAGAATGACGACGCAAACCGGGCAGGCCTGGAATGGTTACATGAAAAAGGCTACAAGCTGTTTAATACCGTTATTTGGTATGGCAAGGCAGCAGCAGAAAGTACGTTTTTTGGAAAGACAATTACAGAGTACAAGCCACGAAGCTGGACGGCGCGGGACTATAAGAAGTTCGTAACAGAATACCAGGCATTAACCGGGCAGGGGGTACAGTAGTATGGCATGGAAAATTATTTTTAATTACCAGGACGGCGGACAAATAAAAGTAAGCAACAACAACCGGAAATTAACCAAAGAACTGGCAGAAAAATACCAAAAGCAATACGCAAGACCGAGCAACGACGGCGGAACGGTTTATATATCCCCATACAAGACCTGCAAGCCCGCACCTTTAGCAGATTACATAAACGGGAAGGGGTAGGCTATGGCACATAAAGAAAAATATTGCGCGTACTGGCATTGCCGAAGAAATGGCGGTACGACTTGCTGGAACTGGGGCGGGAAATTTGCAGGTCGCCCGTGTCCGCAAAATGATAACTGCGAACATTGGCGAAGCTGCGAAATGTGCAACGGAGTAATGGGACAATGCAAGAAAAAACAGGAAATAGAGAAAGCGAGGTAGCAGGAAAATGGCAGCATTTAACATTTTAGACATGATGAACAATAAAGCCAGGGCGGCAGCAGGCACAACAGCCGGGACAGAATACAAGGAAATATACTTAAGCCCGTACGAAGTGAAGGAAGCGCCAAAGAATACGCGCCAGGAGTGTAAGGATATAGACAAGCTGGCAGACAGTTTTTTACTGGTAGGACAGGAGCAGCCGACAGTATTAGCCAGGGTAAACGGGGAATACCGCATAATCGACGGACACCGCCGAAACCTGGCGAACATTTACAACCTGGAACGCGGGTACAAGGAATACGAGAAAGTCCGTTACTTTTACCGGGATATGTCGGAAATCATGTACGAACTGGCGTTACTGGCTGGGAACGGATATACCCAGGAATTAACAGACTACGAGAAAACGGAACTTGCGGCCAGGTTAAAGGCAGCATTAGAAGCAGCAAGGGACGCCGGGGAAATCACGATAGAAGGACGCGTACGCGACCTGGTAGGCGAAATCCTGGGAGAGAAGCCCACAAATATGGCGCGCATTGAGAAAATCAACAATAACGCGGAACCGGAAATTAAAGAGCAATTCAAAGAAGGCAAAATAGGCATAAGCGCAGCGTACGAAGCTACCACCGGAAGAACAGCAGGCCATAGCAGCCAGGGCGGCAGCAGGCGAAAACGTGAAAACGAAGGAAATAGCCAAAAAAGTAGCGGAGAAAATAGCAGCAAAAGCCCAGGACAAAGCAGACAAGGCAGCGAAAGACGCCGAAAAGGCAGAAATAGACGCCCAGGCAGCTATAGCAGACGCAGCAGACAAGCAGGCGCAGGCAGAAATTGAAGCAGAAAACGCCAGGGAATTAAAGCGCTATGTAGAAGATAAGGCCAACGCTTCCAACGTGTCCGAAACGGACACCGAAAGCCAGCTAATTGCAGGCCTTCCGGAGAATCGCGACGCCTGGAAAAATAGAGAATGGGGCATATATACAGTACGCAGCCTTATGTATCACGTAGACATAATGGACGTAGACGACGTAACCGAACTGCAAGGCATTTTATTTAGGTTGGAAGCCAGGGCAAAAGGCGAAGAACCGGGACGGGAACCGCAGCAAGAACAATTACCGGGACAAATGAACATTAACGACCTAGAAGGAGCGGGGGAAAATGGAAAGCAATGAGAGATACGGCGTTACTTGCATAGTGGATAATAAAGAGCCAGTGATAAAGGCGGCAATAGAAAAGACGGCAAGAGAAGAACTTCTACAAGTACTGGAAAGAGCAATTTTTAGCGGGGCAAGAATAGCAATTAAAGTTACAAGGGAAGAATACCCGTATTCGGAGTGCGACGAAGAATATGCAGAACGTTGTACAGTAGCGCACTATATCGGGACGGATTTACAGCGGGTTATATACAGGGCAGACCTGGCAGCAGTAAAAGAGATGCCGCTACTGGTAGATATAAAACCGTACCGGAAGAGCACCGGAAGAAATCACAGAAAGAAAGACAGAGCAAGGGCACGCCTGGCAAGAGCGCGACGCCGCAAACTGTTAGAGAGGTTAAAGCATGAATAGACGGCAGAAAAAGAAGGCCTACAAGAAAAAGTACGGCCATAACCCACCAAAGACCGAAGCAAAATACTACGGCAAAGAGTGGGGCAAGATCGTGGCCAGGGCAATGGACGGAATAGCGGAAGCAACACGCGCCATTATTCCGGCAATACGCAAAGCCGTGGAAGATATGGCAAGGCTGGCGCGGGAAACAGTAACAAGAATACAGACCATGCCGGAAGAAGATTTTAACAGCTTCCTGGAAAATTCAGACATGGACGAAAGCACAAAAGAACTGGCAAGGAAGATAAGGAGAAACGGGGGAAATGGATTACATACAGGCAATGCGAAAGAAAATAGAGAGGGCGACAAAGCAGGAAGTACAGCACCAGGAACAGAAGATAATACAGGACTACACGGCAGCAGGACAGAGACTGTCTCTTATACACATCTCCGAGCCCACGAGACGGAGCTACATCTCGT
>ENA-OZFV01000643-OZFV01000643.1-human-gut-metagenome-genome-assembly--contig:-NODE-643-length-14653-cov-5.153651_pt1 | contig 14653 bp, 9 predicted proteins | sample MGYA00245110_ERZ653645 | MGnify/ENA primary metagenome ERZ653645 (study PRJEB26926, sample SAMN06165144) | human gut metagenome | biome: ENVO:00009003; feature: ENVO:2100002; material: ENVO:00002003... | reverse complement strand
ATGTAGCTCCGTCTCGTGGGCTCGGAGATGTGTATAAGAGACAGTTCTTTGACATCAATTACCCTGACGAGCGGATTGAGAAGGTGTGGCCGAACATGAAAGTGGAGGTACAATAAGGGGACATGGATCTTTTCGATTATATGAGACAGACCAATCAGGAAAAGGAAGCGCCGCTGGCGGCAAGGCTGCGCCCCAAAACGCTTGAAGAATATGTCGGCCAGACCCACCTTTTGGGCAAAGGCAAAGTGCTGCGCCGTTTAATTGAAAGCGACCAGATTTCCTCCATGATTTTCTGGGGGCCTCCCGGCGTGGGCAAAACCACGCTGGCGCGGATTATTGCCAACACCACCAAAGCGGCGTTTATTGATTTTTCGGCCGTTACAAGCGGCATTAAAGAAATACGCAGCGTAATGCAGAAAGCGGAAGAAAACCGCCGTTACGGCGAAAAAACCATTGTTTTTGTAGACGAAATACATCGTTTTAACAAAGCGCAGCAGGATGCGTTTTTGCCCTTTGTGGAAAAAGGCAGCATTATTTTAATAGGCGCAACGACGGAAAACCCTTCGTTTGAAGTTAACAGCGCATTACTAAGCCGCTGCAAGGTTTTTGTTTTGCAGGAGCTTAAAACAGAGGAACTTGTGCAGCTTTTAAAACGTGCCTTGACAGATGAAAAAGGCTTTGGCACCCAGAAAATTAACATTGAAGAAGAACTTTTGGAAATGATTGCCGTTTTTGCCAACGGCGATGCCCGCACGGCGCTTTCCACCTTAGAAATGGCAGTATTAAACGGCGACATGGACGCAGGCGGCACAACGACGGTAACACGCGAAACGCTGGAACAATGCACCTCAAAAAAATCGCTGCTGTACGATAAAACAGGTGAAGAACATTATAATTTAATTTCCGCACTGCATAAATCCATGCGCAACAGCGACCCGGACGCCGCCGTTTACTGGCTGGCACGCATGCTGGAAGCAGGCGAAGACCCGCTTTACATAGCGCGGCGCGTTACGCGCTTTGCCAGTGAAGATATCGGCCTTGCCGACCCCAAAGCACTGGAAATTGCCGTTGCCGCCTACCACGCCTGCCATTTTATCGGCATGCCGGAATGCAGCGTGCATTTAACGCAGGCCGTGGTGTATATGTCGGTCGCGCCAAAATCAAACGCACTTTATATGGCGTATGAACATGCCAAGCGCGACGCCGCCAAAATGCTGGCCGAGCCTGTACCGCTTGTTATCCGCAATGCGCCCACAAAACTGATGCAGGAACTTAATTACGGCAAAGGCTACCAGTACGCGCACAACACGGAAGAAAAACTTACCAATATGCAGTGCCTGCCCAATTCGCTTCTGGGAACGGAATATTACAAACCAACAACGCAGGGGCTGGAAGCACGCGTAAAAGCAAGGCTTGATGAGATAAAGCGCTGGAAGCGTGAGCATGGCGGCAGGTAAAAAACAGCAAAAAGTAATATAATATGCAAAAAGCCAAAGCACTACTTTAAGCAATGCTTTGGCTTTTATTATTTAAATTATTTTATTGGCAGCCAGTTTGTTCAAAAATCCAAAAGGGTTGTGCTGTGAAGCAGCAGTTAAAACTGCGGCGGCTTAATTTATAACAATAACCTACGAGAGTCCGGTGCCATGCCCGGACGGAATCGATGGAGCCGCAGATTTTAACAATGCTGAAAAGTATAACCCTTTTGATTTTTTCTTTTAAAGGTTCGCAAATTTTGCTCATTATTCAATCGCCAAATTTGCGTAACTTCTCTGGCACAATTATTGCCTTCGCTATCACCTGGCACTAATTGGCGGCTCAGTTAAAAATACACTTTTTTATCTACCGGCGCGGTGGAAGCAATAAGTTTGCCTTTGCGGTAATTACGCAGCACCGGCGCATTGTTGTTTAATGCGTCATACCAGTTTTTAGCGTCAAGAATAATAAAGTTTGCATCTTTGCCGACCGCAATGCCGTAAGCGTCGCCCAAATGCAGGGTGCGGGCAGCATTTTCGGTAACAAATTTATAAGAATTGCAAATTTCTTCATAGCCAAGCATATGCCCGGTATACAGCCCCATAAATACCTGGTCGCGCATATTGGCATTGCCGAGCGGGTTCCATGGGTCAAAAATATCATCCGAGCCAAAAGAAACATTAATGCCTTCGGCGGTAAGTTCTTTTACTCGCGTCATGCTGCGGCGTTTGGGGTAAGTATCAGCACGTCCGCCCAAATGAACATTAACGCACGGATTTGCCACAAAATTGATGCCGGACATTTTCAAAAGGCGCATCAGGCGAATCATATAAGCATTGTTGTAGCTGTGCATGGCGGTTGTGTGCGACGCCGTTACCATATCGCCCATGCCGGTTTCATAAGCGCGGGCGGCAACAGTTTCCAGCCCGCGGGAGGCCTCGTCATCAATCTCATCACAGTGTATGTCAATCAATTTGCCGTATTTCTGCGCCAGTTCAAAGCAGATGTTAAGCGATTCAACAGAATATTCACGGGTAAATTCAAAATGCGGAATGGCACCGACAGCATCCGCACCCATTTTCAGTGCTTCTTCAAGCAGGCCTTTGCCGTTGGGGTAACTTAAAATTCCGTACTGAGGAAAAGCAACGATTTGAATGTCAATATAATCCTTAACTTCCTCGCGCAGTTCCAAAATCGCGCGCAGAGCGGTCAGTTCCGGGTCGTTAATATCTACATGGGTGCGCACATATTGAATGCCGTTGCAGGCCTGCAGGCGGAGCGCCTTGTTTACACGGTCTTTTACTTCCTGTTTGGTAAGGAAAGGCTTATATTCTTCCCAGCGCTGAATGCCTTCAAACAGCGTGCCGGATAAGTTCCAGTGCGGGCGGCCTGCCGTAAGGCAGGTATCGAGATGTACGTGCGATTCCACAAAAGGCGGCAGCACCATTTTACCGGCGCAGCAATCAACCACTTCTTCACCGGGCAGCGCTTCCAGCTGAGGAGCAATAGCGGCAAATTTACCGTCCGTAACGCGGATATCTACCGTTTCTGTGGCATTTGCCAGATACAGTTTTTGCAGCAGCATAACAATTCATCCTTTCTTTACAGTTATTATTTATTTTTGCCAAGCATTTCGCCGATAAAGAAGAATACAGCAGCAACCACCATGGCATTAATGGCGGCAATGCCCCACTGCAGCAGGTTTGCACAGGCAGCACCCACTATAATACCGGCAATGTTAAACCAGTTAATGGTATATTCGTTAAAATCGCTGCCGAATTTTTTATGGTTAAAGAAATAATCTAAAATAACGATAATGCCAATCGGCGGCAGAGCGCAGTTAAGAATGCTGAGCCAGCTTACAAAATTGTAATAAAGCCAGATTGCAAGCGCCGTGCCGATAATGCCGGAAATCCAGGTAGTCCATTTCATGCGAACTTTGGAAATATTGGAAATGGCAAGGCCGCCGGTGTAAAGAGCATTATTATTGGTAGTCCAGATATTGGCGCCAAGTACAATCAAAGCCGGAATGGCAAGCCCCTGTGCAATCATAACGTAGAAAATATCATCCTTGCCGGTATAAGCGCCGCCAACCGCGCCAAAGCAGAACATCAGCGTATTGCCTAAAAAGAAGGCAATAACCGTAGTCCACACGGCAATGCTGCTGTTTTTGGCAAAACGGATAAAGTTAGGCGTTGCGGTACCGCCGGAAATAAAAGAGCCAATAACATAGCCGATGCCGGTAAACAGGGTAATCTGCCCGGCAGACTGCGCAAAAATGTAAGCCAGCCCGCCGCCTTCTGCGGCAGCGGTAACCATGGAATAAACGCCCAGAATAATGATGAGCGGAACGGAAATATAGCTGACAATTTCCAGTGCCTTCATGCCGGTAGCTGCGGTTGCCGTCATTAAAAGGCCGGCAATAATGGTAAGGGTCCATTCGTTCATGCCCATAAGTTCCGCCGCGGGAATGGAAAACATTGCCACGCCTACGCCGAACCAGCCGATTTGCGTAAAGCCCAAAATAGCAGACGAAAGGTAAGAGCCCTTGCTGCCAAAAGTACGGCGGCAGAGCAAGTCCATATTCAAACCGGTTTTAGACCCAATAAAAGCCAGCACACCGCAGTAAGCCGACAGGATAATGCCGCCAATCAGGCAGGCCCATACAAAGCCAGATAAATCGAGCCCGTTACCCAACTTTGCGCCAACGCTCATACTGGCAGAAAAAAACGTAAATCCCAGCATAACGAAGAACATCTGCCAGAAGCCTTTGCGTGCTGAATCAGGCACGGCCTCCAGCGAATAATCCGCGTCCACAGGAGTGGATGTGTTTTGTTTAACAGATTTTTCCATTGATTGTACCACCTTCCAAAAATATCTTTTTTGAGGACAGACAGCTTTTTTCTGCCCCTGCGCAATACCTAATATACTATACCATTGCAGGCATGCTTTGTCCACAAGTTAAAAGAAAAATAACCTGCACAAATACCGGCGCTTTTAAGCAAATGCCCCTTGTTTTATTCATTCGGGCATAAAAAAAGCAGCCTGTTTTACAAGCTGCTTCATTGCATTTTTGGTGCGGTTGGTGGGATTTGAACCCACACGGGTCTCCCCGCCACCCCCTCAAGATGGTGCGTCTGCCGTTCCGCCACAACCGCATTGGGGTATTGCTATTAAATTTAAATGGTGCGGTAGAGAGGATTTGAACCTCCACGGGGTTGCCCCCACTAGCTCCTGAGGCTAGCGCGTCTGCCGTTCCGCCACTACCGCGTCAACATTGATTATTATAACGCGCAAAAATCAATCTGTCAATAGTTTTTTATTTTATTTCTGTAATAAAGATAATATTTGTCGCGGTCGCGCAAAACCTTTTTTACATACTCGCGCGTATCCGGGTAAGGTATGTCTTCAATGCGGTTAAAATCATAGTTCCAGCCGTTTTCCTGCATCCATGCGCGCGTGTTGCCGCGCCCGGCGTTATAGGCAATCATCATCAGCACCCAGTTGCGCTGAAATTCATACTCCAGTTCGCCCAGATACCAGCAGCCAAGCCGCACGTTATATTCCGGCCTGCGCAAAGCTTCCAAGTCAAAATGGTCAAGCCCCATCTGCGCAGCAATCCATTCGCCTGTTTCCGGCATAATCTGCATCAGCCCCACGGCACCGGCGTGCGATACGGCTTCCGTGTCAAACCCGCTTTCGTTTTTTATAACTGCCGCAACCAAAAATGGGTCGATTTTGTTTTTGGAGCTGTACTCCAAAATTTCGTTCTGGTAGGGCCACATATAAACAAAGCGCGTCTGCACGGCTTCGCTGCTCCATATTTTCATACCGGCTTCACCGATGAGAAAAATGGCGGCAGCAACCATTAAGAATTTTACCCACCATCTGTCGATAAATTTTTTCTTTTTCCGCCTGCCCAACTTATGCCTCCGCCGTAAAATTTTTCCATGCTGCGGCAACGGCTTTTTCCGTTTCTGCAAAGGTGCCGCTGTTGTCAATTACAAGGCTGGCATAAGCCTTTTTTTCTTCCAGTGTCATCTGCGCTGCAATGCGTGCCTTAACTTCTTCGCGCGTCATGTTGCTGCGTGCCATGGCACGTTCTATCTGTGTTTCGCTGTCTACGGCAACAAGCCACACGGCGTCAACATCTTTGTACCAACCGCATTCAATTAAAAGCGGTACGTCAAGCACTGCCGCCGGCAGATTTTTACTGCGGCATTCCGCCAGAAAGCTCTGCGCTGCTGCCAGTACGTTTTTATGAATGATTGCTTCCAGTTTTTTCAGCGCTTCTTTATCGTGGAAAACAAGTTCCGCCATTTTGGGGCGGTTAAGCTCGCCGCCGTCCGTAAGGTATTCAATGCCAAAAGTAAGGGCTATTTCGTTAAGCGCCGCACGTCCTTTAGCAACCAGAGCACGGCTTTCGGCGTCGGCATCAAACACAGGCGCGCCAAGGCTGCGCAGTAAATTTGCAATTGTACTTTTACCGGAGGCTATGCCCCCTGTTAAACCTATTACTTTCATTTTTTCACCGTTTTATTTTTGGCAGTGAGGGCAGTATGTTGTACCGCGCCCGCCTACTTTAGTACCCAAAAGTTCGCCGCCGCACATTTTGCAGCACAAGCCCTTGCGCCCATATACCAGCAAATGGTTTTGGTTGTCTCCCTTATTGCCTTCGCCGTCTTTGTAATCGCGGAAGGTTGTGCCGCGGTTGGCAATGCCCTGCGCAATAACCTTGTTTATGGCATCGTGCAGGCGGTCAATTTCTTCGTCCGTCAGCGTGTTGGCCGTGCGCATCGGCAAAATGCCGGATAACGCCAGGCACTCGTCGGCGTAGATGTTGCCCAGCCCTGCAATAAAAGTCTGCTCCAAAATCAGAGTTTTTATGGGCTTTCTGCTTTTGGCTATAACCGGGCGCATGTAATCTGCCGTAAAGCCTTCGCTTAAAGGCTCCGGCCCGAGCGTTTCGTAGCCCTCGATGTAGGCATCGTTGTTGGTTACAAGGTACAGCGTGCCAAAGGTACGGATATCGCAGAACCACATGGTTACACCGTCCGTCAGTTCAAACTTAATTTTGGCATAAGGCGGTTCCGGCTTATCTGCATCCTGCGCAATCAGGCTGCCTGTCATACGCAAATGCACAATCAGCTTCTGGTTTTCGCCTGTTTTAAGCACCAGGTATTTTCCGCGGCGCCCTACATCAAGAATAGTTTTGCCTGTTAACCCGGCAATAAATTCTTCCGGCGAAGGATATTTTATCAGCCTTGCAAGGTTAATTTCTATATTTTTAATGGTTTTGCCCTTAATGTGCGGCAGCAGGGTTTTGCGTACCTGCTCCACCTCCGGCATTTCCGGCATGGTAATTCCTCCCTATTTGGCGTCTGCCCAGTTTACGCCGTAGTTAACGTCGGCAATCAGCGGAACGCTGAGTTTTACGGCACTTTCCATAGTTTGTTTTACAAGTGCGCCAACTTCTTCGCGTTCGGCCTCCGTTACTTCAAGCAAAAGTTCGTCGTGCACCTGAAGCAGTATGCGGCTTTTATAACCGCCCTGTTCCAGCATTTTCTGCACGTTAACCATGGCAATTTTTATAATGTCCGCCGCTGTGCCCTGTATCGGCGTGTTAATGGCGGTACGCTCCGCAAAGCCGCGCAGATTAAAATTGCGGCTGTTAATATCCGGCAGGTAACGCCTGCGCCCGAACAGCGTCTGCACATAGCCCTGTTTTTTGGCGCTTGCCACCATATCATCCATATATTTTTTAACGCCGGTATAGCGTCCAAGATAATTTTCAATATATCTGCCCGCCTCGCCGCGATTGATATCAAGCTGCTTGGCAAGCCCAAAATCGCTGATGCCGTATACAATGCCAAAGTTTACCGCTTTGGCGCGCGTACGCATGGTGCCGGTAACTTCGTCCAGCGGCACGCCAAACACTTCCGCAGCCGTGCGTGCGTGTACATCCTGCCCGTGCAGAAAGCTTTCCAAAAGCAGTTCATCCTGCGCAATATGCGCCAGCACGCGCAGTTCTACCTGCGAATAATCGCAGCTTAACAGATAATCGTAACCTTCGCCCGGCACAAAAATTTCGCGTATTTTTTTGCCAAGTTCCGTGCGGGTAGGGATATTCTGCAAGTTCGGGTCGGTGCTGCTCAGGCGGCCGGTAACGGTAACAAGCTGCTGAAAATGCGTATGTATACGCCCTGTAACAGTATTTATCAGCGGTCGCAGCCCTTCAAGGTAAGTGCTGTGCAGCTTCGTCAGTTTGCGGTGTTCCAAAATAGTACGCACCAGCGGATGCTCGTTACGCAGCTGCTCCAAAACTGATACATCCGTAGAATAACCTGTTTTAGTTTTTTTAATGACCGGCAGGCCCAGCTTTTCAAACAAAATAGCACCAAGCTGCTTGGTAGATTTTAAATTGAAACTTTCTCCGGCCTGCTCTACCGCCAAAATTTCAAGTGCAGCAATCTGCGCCGCCATTTCTTTGGTTAATTTATCCAAAAGCGCTGCATCCGGCTTAATGCCAGCCAGTTCCATTTTGGCAAGCGTGCGTGCCAGCGGCAGCTCCATTTCTTCATATAATTTTATCTGTTCGTGCTCTGCAAGTTTGGCACGCAGAACAGGTACAAGTTCGGCAACGGTTTTGCATTCCTGCGCATACTCCTGCGTCAGGTACGCCCCGCCAACGGTTTTAATGCTGTATTCGCTGCGCGCAGGGTCAATAAGATATGCGGCAATGGCAATATCATCCGTTATGCCGCGTACTTCAACCCCAAGGCACAAAGCGGTTTTAATAATTTCCTTGCTGTCGCAGCAGGCTTTTTGGCAGTTTTCATTTGCCAGCCAGTCATAAAACTGCTGCCAACCGGGGCACTCGCCTTCAAAAATATAAACGCGCCCATCACATAAAAGCTCCGCACGTTTAAAATATAAATCCGGCAGCGTACCGCCAATTTGTACAGTAAGCGGCGTAACTTCACGCCTTACGGCGATAAGTTTAAACAGTGCTTCCGCATCGTCGGCACTTTTTACAACTTCTTCCGGCAGCCCGGCCGGCTTGTCTTCCACAAAGTCGCCAAACAGGCTGAAATCGCCTTCCGGCGCACCCATAACGGTATTAAAACGGTCGTACATATTGCGGAATTCCAACCCGGCAAGCAGTTCGCGCGCTTCCGGCTTTAATGCTTTCAATTCATAATTTGCCAAATTCGCATCAACCGGCACATCCGTAAAAATTGTCGCCAGTTTTTTGGAAAGCAGCGCCGATTCTTTGTTGTTCTGTACTTTTTCGCGCAGTGCCTTGCCGCTGATTTTATCGGTGTTAGCCAGCACATTTTCCACACTGCCGTACTCGCCAATCAGCTTGAGAGCCGTTTTAGGGCCAACGCCCGGTATGCCGGGGATGTTATCCGAAGTATCGCCCATCAGCCCTTTAAGGTCAATAAGCTGCTTCGGTTCAAGGCCTTCATATTCTTCTGCAAAAACTTCCGGCGTGTAAATTTTAAGGTCCGAAATGCCGCGTTTGGTAAAATATACGCTTGTGCGGCTGCTTAAAAGCTGAAGTTCGTCGCGGTCACCCGTTACAATAATCACGTCAGCTTCCTGCGGCGCGTGTACGGCAAACGTGCCGATGATGTCGTCCGCCTCGTAGTTATCAAGTTCCAGCACGGCAATGTTCATTGCCTCCAGCACTTTGCGCGCCAGCGGGAACTGCTCCGAAAGCTCACTCGGTGTCGGTTTGCGCTGCCCTTTGTAATCGGCAAACATCTCCGTGCGGAAAGTTTTGCGGCTTTTGTCAAACGCTACCGCCAGCCACTTAGGCTGTACGTCCGCCAGCAGGCGCAGCAGCATATTGCAAAAACCATACACAGCGCCCGTGTGCACACCGCTCTGTGTCGTCAGCGGCGGCAGGGCAAAAAACGCCCTGTGAATCAGGCTGCTGCCATCTATAACTAAAAATTTATCTGCCATATTTGTTCCTTTCGTTCAATAAATCTAATAATATATTATACCACAAGCAAAGGTGTAGGTAAAATTAATATAACAAAACCACCCTGCTTACTCCAAACGGAATAAACAGGGTGGATTACTTTACCTATTGCAACTTATTAAGTTTTTCTGCTGTTACGCAGTAAAATCAATTATTAGTAGGTACGTTATTATATTTTACTTTAACGTCACGGTATCTGCTCATGCCGGTACCTGCCGGAATGAGTTTACCGATAATAACGTTTTCTTTAAGGCCGAGCAGCGGGTCAACCTTGCCTTTAATAGCTGCGTCCGTAAGTACACGGGTGGTTTCCTGGAAGGAAGCCGCAGACAGGAAGGAATCGGTTGCCAGGGATGCTTTGGTAATACCCAGAAGAATCGGGTGGCCTTCTGCCGGCTGCAAGCCGCGGTCAAGCATCTCGCTGTTCTGTTCTTCAAATTCACCGATATCAACGTATTCGCCCGGCAGCATCGTAGTATCGCCTGCTTCGTCGATACGTACTTTACGCATCATCTGGCGTACCATAACTTCAATGTGCTTGTCGTTAATTTCTACGCCCTGAGATTTGTAAACGCCGAGTACCTGCTGTACCAGGTAACGCTGGGTCGCGCGCACGCCGCTGATGCGGATAATATCATGCGGATTGAGAGAACCTTCGGTAAGACGGTCGCCTTTTTCGATTTCCTGGCCTTCGGCAACAGCAAGTTTTGCGCCGTACGGAATAGCATAAACTTCTTCCATGCCGTCTTTATCGGTAATGGTAATTTTACGCTGTCCGCCTTCTTCGGCAATATGCACAACGCCGGTGCTTTCTGCCAAAATACCGGGATGTTTCGGTTTGCGTGCTTCAAACAATTCTTCAACACGCGGTAAGCCCTGGGTAATATCGTCGCCGCCTGCTACGCCGCCTGTATGGAACGTACGCATGGTAAGCTGGGTACCAGGTTCGCCGATTGCCTGAGCTGCAATGGTGCCAACTGCTTCGCCAACATCAACATTTCTGTCGGTTGCAAGGTTGCGGCCATAGCATTTGCGGCAAACGCCAACTTTAGATTTGCAGTTAAGCACGCTGCGGATTTTAACGGTTTCGCGCAGGGCTGCAATTCTGTCTGCCATATCTTCGGTAACATAATCGTTGATATGATAGAGTACTTCACCGTTTTCATCCAGAATATCTTCGGCAAGGTTACGGCCGACAATACGGTCACGCAAAGATTCGATAACCGTCTGTTTGTTCTTGCCTTCGGTAATAGCGCCGATTTCGATACCTTCGATAGCATTGTTGCGCACTTTCATTTCGCGGACAGTGCCGTCTGCCAAAATTGCGTCAATCATTGCTTCGGTGTAAGTATCTTTTGCATGTGCCAGCACTTCACCTTCTGCGTTAACAACGTCTTCGGCAACTTCTTTGCCATCAAAGTGATGCATCAGGTGTTCTTTCATTACCTTGTTGGCATCTTCGCTGCTGATGTTAATCTGAACGGTTTCAGTTGCTTCGCCATCCATATCATCGGTTGCATAGAGGTTAACTTCAAGCACGTGGCCTGCAATAAGTTTATTGTAAATATCTTCTGTAATAACGGTATCTGCTTCGGCAATCAGTTCGCCGGTTACAGGGCTTTCAACGCCGGAAGCAAGGTTGCGCCCGATAACGGTTTCGCGCAGTTTGTTCTGGCTTGCGCCAAGGGTTTGTTTACACAGGCGGCTGCGTTCTTTAACAAGGTTAAAGGTTACAACATCGCAGTCATCTTCGCGTACAATAACATCCTGCGCAACATCTACAAGGCGGCGGGTAAGGTAACCGGAGTCTGCCGTACGCAGTGCAGTATCTGCCAGGCCTTTGCGGGCACCGTGAGTGGAAATAAAGTATTCCAATACGGTTAAGCCTTCACGGAAGTTTGCCTTGATAGGACGGTCGATAATACGGCCGGACGGGTCAGCCATAAGGCCGCGCATACCTGCCAGCTGACGGATCTGCTGGGTGTTGCCGCGGGCACCGGAGTCAGCCATCATGTTCAGGGAATTGAACTTATCCATGGTAGCGCTCATCAGTTTTGCGGTAACATCGTCCGTTGCCTGGCTCCAGATTTCAATAACCTTGCGGTAACGTTCGTCCTCACTCATCAAGCCGCGGCGGAACATGCGCTCGGTTTTATCAATCTGTTTTTCGGCGTCAGCCAAAATCTGCTGTTTTTCTTTCGGGATTTTAATATCGGATACGGCAATGGAAATACCTGCCTTGCAGGCGTTATCATAACCGTTCTTTTTAACAATATCAAGAATTTCGGCAGTACGCAGGTTGCCAAACAGCTTGTGTGCTTTGGCAACAAGGTTGCCCAGTTCTTTTTTGTTAATAAGTTTGCTTAAATGCCAAACCTTAACTTCTTCGCCGGCAGCATTCTTTTCGGTTTCCTGATGGAAGTACTGCAGTTCTTTCGGCAGGTCTTCGTTAAACATGATATTGCCCGGCGTAGTGGTAACAAGGCTTACGCCTTCGTTCTTTTCTTCGCCGTAAATATCTTTGTTAGGTACATAAACCTGAATGCGTGCCTGCAAATCAACAACCTTATGGAAGTATGCCAGCATAGCTTCGTTAATGCTGCTGAAGCGCATGCCTTCGCCTTTGGCTCCTTCTTTCACCATGGTGATGTAGTAGGAGCCCAGAACCATATCCTGGGTAGGTACGGCAACAGGTTTGCCGTCTTTCGGTGCCAGAATGTTGTTAACGGAAAGCATCAGAATTCTTGCTTCTGCCTGTGCTTCCGCGGAAAGCGGCAGATGCACTGCCATTTGGTCACCGTCGAAGTCGGCGTTGAATGCTGTACATACCAAAGGATGCAGCTTGATTGCACGGCCTTCGGTAAGGATAGGCTCGAATGCCTGAATACCGAGTCTGTGCAGCGTCGGTGCACGGTTAAGGAATACAGGATGTTCTTTAATTACTTCTTCCAAAACGTCCCAAACTACATTATTGGCGCGTTCTACCATGCGTTTGGCGTTTTTGATATTGGTAGCCTGTCCGCTCTGAACAAGGCGTTTCATTACAAAAGGTTTAAACAGTTCCAGTGCCATTTCCTTCGGCAGGCCGCACTGGTGCATTTTAAGTTCAGGGCCTACAACGATAACGGAACGGCCGGAGTAGTCAACACGTTTACCCAAAAGATTCTGACGGAAACGGCCTTGTTTGCCTTTCAGCATATCGGAAAGGGATTTCAGCGGGCGGTTGCCCGGGCCAGTTACCGGACGGCCGCGGCGGCCGTTGTCGATAAGGGCGTCAACTGCTTCCTGCAGCATGCGTTTTTCGTTGCGAACGATAATATCCGGCGCATTAAGTTCAAGCAAGCGTTTTAAGCGGTTGTTGCGGTTAATAACGCGGCGGTACAAATCGTTAAGGTCGCTCGTTGCAAAGCGTCCGCCGTCCAGCTGAACCATCGGGCGCAGTTCAGGCGGAATAACCGGTACAACGTCCAGAATCATCCATTCCGGGCGGTTGCCGGATTTTAAGAAGGCTTCGCAAACTTCCAAACGGCGTACAGCGCGGATTTTGCGCTGGCCGCTTACTTCTTTCAGTTCTGCGCGCAGTTCTGCGGTAAGCTTGGGCAGGTCAATTTCCTGTAATAAGGTTTTAATTGCCTGAGCGCCCATGCCTACTTTAAATGCGCTGCCGTATTTATCACGGTTTTCAATATATTCGCTTTCGGTCAGCAGCTGTTTTTTAGTCAGCGGAGTGCTGCCCGGGTCTAATACAATGTAGTTGGCAAAGTACAGTACTTTTTCCAGAGAACGCGGGGAAATATCAAGAATTAACCCCATGCGGCTCGGAATACCTTTGAAATACCAGATATGGGATACAGGTGCAGCCAGTTCAATATGGCCCATACGCTCACGGCGTACTTTGGCACGGGTTACTTCAACGCCGCACTTGTCGCAGATAATGCCTTTATAGCGGATTCTTTTATATTTGCCGCAATGGCATTCCCAGTCTTTGGTAGGCCCGAAAATTCTTTCGCAGAACAAACCGTCACGTTCCGGTTTTAAAGTTCTGTAATTGATGGTTTCCGGTTTTTTTACTTCGCCATAGGACCAAGCCCTGATTTGCTCCGGTGAAGCCAGGCCGATACGCATAGATTCAAAATTATTTACGTCTAACAAGAACCGATCGCTCCCTTCTATTCCATATCTTCACTGGCGGCGTCATCCGCATCTTTTGCTTCCATATTCATGTTGCCAATATCGGCAATCAAATCAAAATCCGGGTCTTCCGCTGCGCTGTCATCACTGTCAGTGGTGTAGTCATCCTGTACAATCTCCGTGTTAGGAGCTTCGGGAATTGCACCGTCGATGTCAAGGTCCAGCTTGCGGGCTGTTTCGTTGATGTCGTCGTCGGTATCACGCAGGGAAATTTCTTCTTCGTCCTCGTTGAGCACCTTAATGTCAAGGCCGATGGACTGAAGTTCTTTAATAAGTACCTTAAAGGATTCCGGAACACCAGGTTCAGGAACATTTTCGCCTTTAACGATGGCTTCGTAAGTTTTTACACGGCCGACAACATCGTCGGATTTTACGGTTAAAATTTCCTGCAAGGTGTAAGCTGCGCCGTATGCTTCCAGCGCCCAAACTTCCATTTCGCCGAAACGCTGGCCGCCGAACTGCGCCTTGCCGCCGAGAGGCTGCTGGGTAACAAGGGAGTACGGGCCGGTGCTGCGGGCATGGATTTTATCATCAACAAGGTGATGCAGTTTGAGCATGTAAGTTAAGCCGACGGTAACTTTGTTATCGAACGGTTCGCCGGTACGGCCGTCATACAGCGTGGTTTTGGCGCTGCGGTCAATACCTGCAAGGTCAAGCGCATCATTGATGTCTTTTTCGTGAGCACCGTCAAATACCGGTACGGAAATTTGTACGGCTTTAATGCTCTTATCACCGAATTTGCCGATTTCAACGGTTTCGGGGATGCCGTATTTTTCAACGTCATAGCCAACACCGGTCAGGCGTTCTACAAGGCCTTCGGCATTGTTTTCAATCTGCATGCCGAGTGCACGTGCTGCCCAGCCCAGATGGTTTTCCAGAATTTGTCCGATGTTCATACGGGAAGGTACGCCCAACGGATTCAGCACAATCTGTACCGGCTGTCTCTTATACAGATCTCCGAGCCCACGAGACGGAGCTACATCTCGTATGCCG
>ENA-OZFV01000641-OZFV01000641.1-human-gut-metagenome-genome-assembly--contig:-NODE-641-length-14662-cov-5.157801_pt1 | contig 14662 bp, 9 predicted proteins | sample MGYA00245110_ERZ653645 | MGnify/ENA primary metagenome ERZ653645 (study PRJEB26926, sample SAMN06165144) | human gut metagenome | biome: ENVO:00009003; feature: ENVO:2100002; material: ENVO:00002003... | reverse complement strand
GCGTAAGATCGTCGGCAGCGTCAGATGTGTATAAGAGACAGTTTTTATTATTTGTTCGCAGTGATTTGTTCTGTGACATTGTTCACATCGTGTAGTGATGATGATGATGAAAAAATGGTAAATCCTGTGCCTCAGACAACCTTTACTGGTGAAAATGGTTTGCAACTTACATACAATGGTGCGCCGATGCCGGGTAAGAAAGTTACTTTTACTCCCGATGCAACCAATGCTCAGAAGGCAACTCTACGTTTGGAAGGGGAATTTGACTTAAATGGCATCTTGGGGAAAGCAAAGAGTGCTGCAGCTCGTGAAGATGTATCGATGCCTACTGCTCCCGGTGTGTTACCAGGAAGTCCGGTGGTTACCTTGCCGGTTGATTTGACTATCAATGGTGATCAATGTTCTTTTGCCGGTACATCAGAAACAGATTATTGTACTTTCTCTTATAAAGGTGAGGTTTCAGCCGGAGCTATGGAGTTGGCTTTGAGTGAAGTGAAATTGAAGAATGCGAAACTGGCTGGAATGACTTGGAAGTTGAAACCGTATAACCAGGAAGTAGAAGAGCAGGATCCTGTTCGTCTGGTATGGGAGTCAGAAAAAGGAATTCCTCTTTTCGGTTCTTTTGAAATGCCGGTTGAGTCGGTTTTGAAAATCGCATTACGCATGCCGTTGATTGCTGTTGGAGCAGAAAATAAAGTTTCCGCTACTGATATGTTGGGAACAGTTTTGAAGGATGTCACTTTCATGGAAGACGGTAACATCGTGGCTACTTATAAAGATGCTGCTAATGGTGGTACAGAATGGACGAAGTCTCCTGTAAACTTGGCTCAATACGTAGTAGAGAATGACAATCAGATAAAGGTGTTTCTGAATCCTGCTGCTATCATCGCTGCTGTCAATAATGCAGGGAGAGCTATTGATGTTCAGACAGTTATCCAGCAGGCCATTCAAATATTGTATCCTATGTTAGTGAATGGTGTGCCTGTAGCTTTTGAACAAACAGAGGATGCTTTAAGCGTATATCTGAATACAGAATTACTGTTGCCTTTATTGAAAACACTGGTTGTTCCTTTGTTGTCAGACGAAGAAGTGGTTGCTATGCTGGTGGAATTGATGAAAAAAGACCCTGATTTCGGTGAAATGGCTGGTTTAGCTGAGCCAATGTTGAAAGCTTTTCCTGAGATTATAGAATCTACTACTAAAGTGGAGATTGGTTTGAACTTTGTTAAGTAAAGAAGAAAAGCTGAAATTATTTGTATAGTAATAAGGCGAAGAGAGGTAACTCTCTTCGCCTTATTTCATAGTTACTTTTATTTTTGTATTTCACCTTTGATTACCTGAGCAAAGTTTTTTAATTTTCCACTACAACTAGGATCACCTGTAAAAATATGAGAAGTGTAATGGAACATTGTTTTTCTCATATCAGAAAATGGATTTTTGTACGTATATCTGCATAGAATTATATAGACGTATGTGAAATCTTATATGTTTCAAATAAAATTTTACATCAAAGATAAGGACGTTTTTTAAAAAGATCAAGAGCTTTTAAAAAAAGACAAAGAGCTTTTTTAAAAACGTCTTGATCTTTTTTACTACTATTGGGACTTTGTAAGCTGTCATTCTGTGGAAGTACAAAGCCTTTATACGTATTATTGCGAGGAAAAATCCTGAAAATATCTACTTTGTATTAAGCCGAAACAACTTATGAAAAAGAATATATAGCTGAAAACAAGTAGATTACGAGAGTATCTGTTTCGGAACGTAATGAGGGCATGAGAGTATAAGTGAGAGCATATATTATTAGCATTTATGTATAAGTCATTTATAATTAACATATTATACATGTAGTGAGAGCATGAGGGTATAAACGTCCCCAACTTTCTAGAGAAAAAACTAATATGTCAAGAACACTTCTAAAAGTTGCCGGAGAACAGAATGATCCTTTAAGAGTAAAAGTCTTTCCTCATGATTTTGTAGATAAACCACTACTCCCCCTTATCCTACTTCAGAAATGTATTGTTTATCGGAAAATTGAAGTAGGATAAGGGGGAGTAGAACAACAAATAGTCAGTGGTGGAAAACTTTTGGATTAGAACGCATACCCGAATCCTACATTCAGGTAAATGGCATACATATCAAAAGTAACGGTTTTGAAATCTTTGTTGAATATATCATTCAGGCCCCAATTCAAGTCGGCATGTACTTTCAGATGCTTGAACGCTTTCCAATCCACACCTGCTTGAACTCCCCATTGGAACTTGCGTAGATCACCGGAGAAGTCGTAAGTAGCAATGGCTCCGTTGGTGAAATTTATTTTGTCTCCGGTGGGGTTGGTTTCACGCAAATAGCCTTCATATACATGGCCACTGAAATCTCCATCCATCAGATAAGAAAAGTACGGGCCGAGTTTCAGCGTGGTGCGTGGACTCAGTTTGTAGGCTGCTAGTACGGGGATGGTGATGTAAGAGTTCTGTACTTTGGTGCGTACTCCTCCAGTCCAGTTTCCTTTTAGTCGGTTTCCGTCATAGCCTATGATTTCCATATTGTAATTCTTTACCGTTGCTTTGGTGCGCATGCCTTTATTCTCCAAACGCAGTCCAGTGATGATTCCCCATTTTTTTTTCGTATCCAGCCACTTGGTCATGTTTCCCTCGATAGTGATAGATAGGGTTGGGTTATATCCGTCTATGCTGCGTATTTCTTCGGGGAAAGGCAGTGGGGCGGTACCTCCTAGGTTGACTCCCGCTTTGATTTCGTACTCCCAACCATGCAATGCTGCATTGATGATTGTTTTGTTTCTGTTTGTCTGTGCATACAGTCCGAGGCTTGCCAAAGCCAGTATCAAGGTTAATATATATTTTTTCATATCTGTTTTTATCTAAGTGGTTGTTTGCATACCAGTTCCAGGTCGTCAATAAGCAGGGTGCTACCCGGTGCGCCTTGAAATACATCACCGTCCTTGCTTGCCGATAGGACAATGCTGACGTTGTATCCTCCGTTTGCCAATTTTTGGGGATCTATTGTTTTTCCATAATGCTCATAGTTGAAGTCCAGTTCAAAGCGGGTCCATTCGCTTGTTTCATGCGTGTCGGTTATGACAGCAGCGGCTACCATGTTTTCATGTTCATAATTGTTCTTTGCGATATGGCCATCCAGCATCTGCACGTCTTTGGTCTTTTCGTAAAACAAGGCATAGATATTGAAAACGTCTTTTCGGTTGGTAGATTCTCCGTTCTCATAGAATTCTGGTCCTGCTTTGTATTTGTAGTAGCCGACCAATTTAATGGGTTCATAATAGAAGGTTGTTCCGAATTTGGTTGCCGACAACGCATCGCTCATGGCGGAGCCTATGTCGAAACTGCCAATGAACAGGTTACCTGCTGCAATGGGCATACCTACCAAAGTGCCTAAACTTCCTGTTTTGCGAGTAATCAGTTGCAAGCAGTTGCCTGTGCGGCCGTTTGGACTGATGCTGGTAGGGAAGTCGTTCGGAGTGTAACCGCTTCCGGTTAAGGCAAATCCCTGATTACCACTGGACCATGTTAGTGTGGAGTAGCCAGAGGCTGCTTCGTATAGCACATAATATTCATTTTTATTGTAAGGTACGGTTTTTACGTTTTCAAAGTTAAAAACCGTCGGGATACTTTTGGTTTCTGGATAATGGATATTGATGGCGTAGGTGCGGTGCCAATTCTTGTCCTCGGATGTTACGGTATAGCGCACTGGGTTGGTGAAATTCTGTGTACTTCCGTTGGCCGGTTCGATAGATGCTCCTTCAGTCAGCTCGAAAGTGGGAGCTAGTCGGGTCAGGTCGGTACCGTTGTTTACTTCTATGTAAATAGGGTAAGCGTTCAGGCTTTTGTCGTAAGGACGGTTATAGTCAATGTCTGTACCTGTCAGCATCTCGGCAGGGAGGATGCAGTTCAAGATGTCCGCTTCCGCATTGGGGGCTTCGTCCTTGATACAGGAGGTGCAAAGGAGCAATCCTGTTACTGTGCAGGTGAATAAGTTTTTCAGCTTCATGAATTTGTAATTTAATAGTTGTTCTTATACATAACAGATTGCAAAGGTACTGATTTTCCGTGAAAGTGTTTGCATTCAAAATAGAAAGGTGCGGAAAATTGTCTTTCCCGCACCTTGAACTGCAAATATACTTAATAATAAAGGAATGGTTTTTATTAAACAATACCTTGAGCCATCATAGCTTTGGCTACCTTCATGAATCCTGCTACATTAGCACCTTTCACATAGTTTACATAACCATCGGCTTCAGTACCGTATTGTACACAAGCCTCATGAATATTTTTCATGATACTTTTCAATTTTTCGTCTACTTCTTCTTGACTCCAGCCCAGTTTGATAGAATTTTGAGTCATTTCCAATCCAGATACAGATACGCCGCCTGCATTGGCTGCTTTGCCCGGGGCATACAGGATTTTGGCTTCTTGGAATACGCGGATAGCTTCAGGGGTAGAAGGCATGTTTGCACCTTCGCTGACAGCTATGACACCATTGGCAACCAATTGTTTGGCTTCATCACCGTTCAATTCGTTCTGAGTGGCAGAGGGTAATGCGATATCACCTTTCTCACCCCAAGGACGAGCACCTGCTACATATTTGCAGCCATATTTTTCTGCATATTCACGGATACGTCCACGGTATAAATTTTTCAGTTCCATGATGAAATCCAATTTTTCGCGGTCTATTCCATCCGGATCATAGATGTAACCATCTGAATCGGACATGGTAACTACTTTACCACCCAGCTCGATTACTTTTTCTACCGTGTATTGAGCTACGTTACCTGAACCTGAAACCAAACAAGTTTTTCCCTTCAGGTCTGTGCCTTTGGTTTTCAGCATTTCCATCAAGAAATAGATGTTACCATATCCGGTTGCTTCAGGGCGAATCAGAGAACCACCGAATTCGCGGCCCTTACCGGTCAGTACACCGGAGAATTCATGAGAGAGTTTCTTGTACATGCCGAACATGAAACCTACTTCACGACCACCTACACCGATATCACCTGCAGGTACGTCAGTCTCAGGACCGATATGGCGCCATAATTCCAACATGAATGCCTGGCAGAAACGCATTACTTCGGCGTTTGATTTGCCACGCGGAGAGAAGTCGGAACCTCCTTTGCCACCACCCATCGGAAGAGTAGTTAGTGAATTTTTGAATGTCTGCTCGAAGGCAAGGAATTTCAAAATTCCCAAGTTTACAGAAGAGTGAAAACGGATACCACCTTTGTAAGGACCAATGGCATTATTATGTTGTACGCGGTAACCCATATTTGTCTGGATGTTACCTTTGTCATCCATCCACGTTACACGGAATTGATACACACGATCAGGAATACACAAACGTTCAATCAGGTTCACCTTGTCAAATTCGGGATGTTTGTTGTATTCTTCTTCGATTGTACTTAGCACTTCCTCTACCGCTTGATGATATTCAGGCTCATTGGGGAATCTTCTTTTCAAATCTTCTAATACCTTAGCTGCATTCATAATCTACTTCTTTTTATAATTGTTAATTAATTCTTCTTGTTTCTTTTGATGGTGCAAAAATATAGATAAGAATTGAAATATGCAACAAATTATAAAGAAAATGCGTGTAAAAATATCAATATGTACAAAATGTAAGCTAAAAAGCGGATAAAAGATTATTTTCCTCTTTCCTTGAGATATTTTAATAGTGGAATAAAGACTAAAGCTCCCGAAATGATAATGGATAGTATTAAAGGCCCGTCAATATGTTCGCTCCCTGTTAGAATAATATAGCAAATGGCAATCCATAAAAGGGCTAAGGTTACGATTTGTGGGAGGGAAAGCGGTTTTCTTCTCATAGTATTGTTTTAATGAATTGAATATATTTCACCACAAATAGCCTTGATTTACACAGATAGAATTTGCTGGTACTAACAAGCATGATTAATAATCTGTGTAAATCTATGCAATCTGTGGTGAAAGTTATTTATTTTTCTTTCTTTTTCTTGTCAACGATGGCATCAATAACCGCAACCGCAGTGATGTTTACAATATCGCGTACAGAAGCTTCACAATCAGTGAAATGAATAGGTTTGTTCAATCCCATTTGTATCGGGCCGATTACCTCGGTTTCACTCATAGACTGAATGAGCTGGTAAGTAGCATTGGCAGAACTTAGGTTCGGGAATACTAACGTGTTTACTTCTTTACCTTTCAAACGTGTGAAGGGATATTTCTCATCACGTAATTTAGTGTTCAGTGCAAAATTGACTTGCATTTCACCATCTATAGCCAGTTCCGGATATTCTTTCTGCATATAGTCCACCGCATCATGTACTTTAGCCGGGCTTCCTTCTGTATCTGAACCGAAGTTGGAGTAAGACAGCATGGCCATTGTCGGAGTGTGATTAAAGAACTCTACCGTTTTCTTCGACAATTTAGCGATGTCAATCAGTGTGTCGGTGTCCGGGTGACGGTTAATCAGGGTATCGGCTACAAAATAAGTACCTTTCTTTGAATTCAAGATATGCATTGTACCGAAATGTTTGTATTCCGGTTGGATACCGATAACTTCTTTCGCTACCTTGATTGTGTTGGAATATTTGGTATATAGACCGGTGATGAATGCATCGGCCTCTCCGGTTTCAACCATCATCATACCAAAATAGTTGCGCTCGAACATTTTGTCGTTGGATTCCTGAAGGTTGGCTCCTTGGCGTGCGCGTTTTTCCGAAAGGATGCGGGCATAACGCTCACGACGTTCAGCTTCACGGTCATGACGGAGGTTGATGATTTCAATTCCTTCCAAGCTCAGATCCAGTTCTTTTGCCAGTTTTTCAATGCGTTCGTCATTACCTAATAGGATAGGATGACAGATTCCTTCGGCTTTGGCTTCTACGGCAGCTTTTAACATGGTAGGATGGATACCTTCGGCAAATACCACCCGCTGTGGGTCGCGACGGGCTGTTTCGTAAAGTTGACGGGTCAATTTGCTTTCTTGTCCCATCAATTCGCGCAGCCGGGTCTTGTAGGCTTCCCAGTCGGTGATGTTTTTGCGTGCCACTCCTGATTCCATTGCTGCTTTTGCCACAGCCATGGAAACTTCGGTAATCAAACGAGGGTCAACCGGTTTCGGAATGAAATAATCAGGACCGAAAGTAAAATTATTCACATGATAGGCTTCGTTCACTACGTCGGGAACAGGTTGTTTTGCCAAATCGGCGATAGCATGTACGGCAGCCAGCTTCATTTCTTCATTGATAGCTTTGGCCTGAGTATCCAGAGCTCCGCGGAAAATATAAGGGAAACCGATTACGTTATTGATCTGGTTAGGATAGTCTGAACGTCCGGTAGACATCAGTACATCGGGGCGGGATGCCATGGCGTCTTCGTAAGAGATTTCCGGAGTCGGATTGGCTAATGCGAATACGATAGGATGATCTGCCATACTGCGGACCATATCCTGAGTCAGCACATTACCTTTTGATAGTCCTAAAAATACGTCTGCACCTTTAATGGCTTCTTCCAGTGTATGTACATCGCGACGGTCAGTAGCAAAAAATTTCTTACTTTCTGTCAAGTTAGGACGGTCACTGGTTATCACGCCTTTGCTGTCTAGCATTAAAATGTTTTCTTTCCGTGCTCCTAATGCTACATACAGTTTTGTACAGGAAGTGGCGGAGGCTCCGGCACCGTTTACTACGATTCTTACATTTTCAATTTTCTTTCCGGCAACTTCCAATGCATTTAATAAGCCGGCGGATGAAATGATGGCTGTACCGTGTTGGTCGTCATGCATTACTGGAATATCCAGTTCTTCTTTCAGCCGGTTTTCTATCTCGAAACATTCGGGAGCCTTGATGTCTTCCAGGTTGATACCTCCGAAAGTGGGAGCGATGGCTTTTACTGCCTGAATAAATTTTTCGGGGTCTTTCTCATTCACTTCAATGTCAAAAACATCAATACCTGCATAGATTTTGAAAAGTAATCCTTTACCTTCCATGACAGGTTTTCCGCTCAATGCACCTATGTCGCCTAGTCCTAGAACGGCTGTACCATTGGAAATAACGGCTACTAAGTTGCCTTTCGCAGTATAGTCGTATGCCGTTTGCGGGTCTTTCTCTATTTCCAGACAAGGCTCAGCTACTCCGGGAGAGTAAGCCAGTGACAGGTCTGTTTGTGTGCTGTACGGTTTTGTCGGTACAACTTCAATTTTTCCGGGCTTGCCTTGCGAGTGGTATAGCAAAGCAGCTTCTTTGGTAATCTTGACCATAATCTTTTTCCTTATAATTAGATATCGTTTTAAATTGGTGGCAAAAATATAAATAAAATTATAATTTGAAGCCTAAATACTGTAAAATGATGTCGAATTGATGATTTTTTAAGTGTTGATTTTGACCAATGTGAAAATCAGATTTCATTCTTTCGTATTTTGCTGGACAAAGATAGCGAAAAAATAGTTTCATTCATGTCCGTATCATGTATGAGTTGTAATATGGTTTGCTTGTTTAGATCTGGAAACAGATTGAATATATATGGAATATATTTTACATAATTAATATCCTTCTATATGCGCACGTTATTTATAGTTAAAGCTAATGGGCTAAGCGAACAAATGCCGGAAAAATGACTAATTTTGCGGCAGTAAAAACTAATTGGGTTTAAAAAGTTTTCTATAAACATCTGTTAATTCGACAAATAAGTAAAGTTCAATAATATTAGTTATGAAAATGACAGTAAATAGTATGAAATGTATTTCATGGAGCCGCCTCGCGATATTTACGGCGGCAATGACCATTTTAAGCAGTTGTGGAGGCGGTCAGAGCGGTATGAAGTTGGGTGATGACGAATTTACCGTCGTGGCTGTACAGTCTACAGCCAGCCAGCAGTCTACTTCTTATCCCGCAACTATCAAAGGTGTTCAGGATATTGAGGTGCGTCCTCAGGTTTCCGGCTTTATCGTAAAGCTTTGTGTGGACGAAGGTGCAACGGTAAAGAAAGGCCAGGCGCTCTTTCAGATCGATCCTACACAGTATGCGGCTGCCGAACGTCAGGCAAAAGCTGCTGTAGAGATGGCAAAATCGAATGTCAATACGCTATCTTTGAACGAACAACAGAAGAAAAATTTGTATGATAAGAAAATTATCAGCGATTTTGAGTATCAAAGCGCAGTAGACCAATTGCTTTCTGCAAAAGCCAGTTTGGCACAGGCTGAGGCTCAGTTGACCAGCGCTCGTCAGAATTTGGGCTTCTGTACAGTGACCAGCCCTTCAGATGGAGTGGTGGGTACATTCCCGTATCGTATTGGTAGTTTGGTGAGTCCTTCGGTAACACAACCGTTGACTACCGTGAGTGAAATCGGTGAAATGTATGTGTATTTCTCTATGACTGAAAAGCAGTTGTTGGGTTTGACAAGAGCCGGTGGCACACTGAAAGAACAACTGGAGAAGATGCCGGCTGTAAAATTGGAATTGGCTGACGGTACAATGTATACTGAAGAAGGTAAGATTGACGCTGTAAGTGGTGTTATTGACCAGACTACCGGTTCGGTAAGTATGCGTGCCGTTTTCCCGAACAAACAGCTTGTATTGCGTAGTGGTGGTATGGCTAATGTAATTTTCCCTTATACTATGGAGGATATTATTTTGATTCCTCAGTCGGCTACACAGGAAATTCAGGATAAAAAGTTTGTTTATGTGCTTCAGTCGGATAATACATTGAAGCATACTGAGATCAAAGTGTCGAATTTGAGTGACGGTAAGAATTATATTGTTACCAGTGGTTTGAAGCCCGGCGATAAAATTGTAGTTGAAGGTGTACAGACGTTGAAGGACGGACAGACAATTACTCCGATTACTCCGGAACAGAAAGAGGCGAAATATCAACAACACCTGAAAGACCAGAAGGAAGGGAATATTGCCACGGCCTTTAAATAATCAGTATAAAATAAACAGATTAACTTCGTTTATATAAATAAGGTATATAGAGAATGAAACTAGATAGATTTATTAACCGTCCGGTGCTATCAACGGTAATCTCCGTCTTGATAGTTATTCTGGGTATCATCGGACTTGCTACATTGCCGGTTACGCAATATCCGGATATTGCACCTCCTACGGTGCAGGTACGTGCCACCTATACCGGTGCGAACTCCACAGCTGTATTGAATTCGGTCATTGCGCCGTTGGAAGACCAGATAAACGGTGTGGAGAACATGATGTATATCCAGTCATCAGCATCCAATAACGGTGCTGCCGATATTAACGTTTACTTTAATCAGGGAACAGATCCGGATATGGCGGCTGTTAATGTGCAGAACCGTGTTTCTATGGCACAAGGATTGCTGCCTGCTGAAGTAACCAAGGTGGGTGTGACTACTCAGAAACGCCAGAACTCCATGTTGATGGTCTTTTCATTGTATGATGAAACCGACTCGTATAATATTGAGTTCATTGAAAACTATGCTAATATTAACTTGATTCCTGAAATCAAGCGTGTAAAGGGGGTAGGTGATGCTAATGTGTTGGGACAGGATTATTCTATGCGTATCTGGTTGAAACCGGATGTGATGGCGCAGTACAAACTGGTTCCTACTGATGTTTCGGCAGCATTGGCCGAACAGAATATTGAGGCGGCTCCGGGACAGTTCGGTGAACGTGGTAATCAGACTTTCCAATACACGATCCGTTATAAAGGACGTTTGCAGCAAACGACTGAATTTGAAGATATTGTTATCAAGGCCTTGCCGGATGGTAATGTACTTCGTTTGGGAGATGTGGCCGATATAGAATTAGGTCGTCTGGCTTATACATTCAATAATATGGTAAATGGTCACAAGGCTGTATCTTGTATCGTCTATCAGATGGCAGGTTCTAATGCTACCGAAACTATTTCCGATTTGGAGAAAGTGCTTGCAAAGGCACAGGAATCACTGCCGACAGGTTTGAATATCAATATCGCCCAAAATGCCAATGACTTCTTGTTCGCTTCTATCCATGAAGTAATCAAGACGTTGATAGAGGCATTTATCTTGGTGTTTATTGTGGTATATATCTTCTTGCAGGATATGCGTTCAACGCTGATTCCGGCTATTGCCATTCCGGTGGCGTTGGTGGCTACTTTCTTTGTACTGAAACTGATTGGCTTCAGTGTGAACCTGCTGACTCTTTCGGCGATGGTGCTTGCCATTGCGATTGTGGTCGATGATGCCATTGTCGTCGTCGAGGGGGTTCATGCCAAGTTGGATCAGGGATACAAGTCTTCCCGTGAGGCTTCTATTGATGCCATGAGTGAACTGGGTGGAGCTATCGTTTCTATTACGTTAGTCATGATGTCTGTGTTTATTCCGGTAAGTTTCATGGGAGGTACTGCCGGTACATTCTACCGTCAGTTTGGTATCACCATGGCGATCTCTATCGGTTTTTCAGCTTTGAATGCATTGACTTTGTCACCGGCACTGTGCGCAATTTTCTTGAAACCGCATGATGAGGGACATGGAGCAAAGAAGATGACCCGTGTAGAACGTTTCCATACAGCCTTTAATGCGGCTTATGATTCTATATTGAAGAAGTACAAGAAGCATGTAGTATTCTTTATCCATAAGAAATGGTTGTCATTCGGGCTGGTTGCCGCTTCTATCATTTTGTTGGTATTCTTTATGAAGGTTACTCCGACGGGTATGGTTCCCAATGAAGATACCGGTACCATTATGGGTGCGGTGACACTGCCTCCCGGTACTTCACAGGAACGTGCAATGGAAATCTTAAACCGTGTAGACAGCTTGGTGGCTGCCGAACCGGCTGTAGATTCCCGTACGGTGATTTCCGGTTTCGGCTTTATTGGTGGTCAGGGACCTTCTTACGGTTCTATCATTATTAAGCTGAAAGATTGGGAAGAACGCTCCATGATGCAGAATTCGGATATTGTGGTAGGTACGTTGTTTATGCGTGCGCAGAAGATCATCAAGGATGCGCAGGTATTGTTCTTTGCTCCTCCTATGATTCCGGGTTATTCGGCATCCAGTGATATCGAGTTGAATATGCAGGATAAGACCGGTGGAGACTTGAATCATTTTTATGATGTAGTTTTGGACTATATGGATGCGTTGAAGGCACGCCCTGAAATTAATTCGGCCCAGACTACCTTCAATCCGAGTTTCCCCCAATATATGTTGGATATTGATGCTGCTGCTTGTAAGAAGGCAGGAATCAGTCCTAGTGATATTCTGACTACCATGCAGGGATATTTCGGTGGTTTGTATGCTTCTAACTTCAACCGTTTCGGTAAGATGTATCGTGTTATGATTCAGGCGGAACCCGAAGCGACCAAGAATCTGGAATCCTTGAATAGTATCAAGATACGTAATGGGAATGAGATGGCTCCTATTTCCCAGTTCGTTTCTGTCAAGAAAGTATATGGACCGGATGTTATCGGCCGTTTCAACCTTTATACGTCTATCAAAGTGATGGTGGCTCCTGCCAGTGGCTATACTTCCGGACAGGCTTTGCAGGCTATTGCGGAAGTTGCTAAAGAGAATTTGCCTACCGGTTACGGTTATGAGTTGGGAGGTATGGCTCGTGAAGAGGCATCTACCAGTGGCAGTTCCACAGGTATCATCTTCATTCTGTGTTTTGTATTCGTTTATTTGTTGCTGAGTGCACAGTATGAAAGTTACATTCTGCCGTTGTCCGTATTGCTTTCAGTACCGTTCGGTCTGTTGGGTAGCTTCCTGTTTGTAAACGGATTTGCAGCATTGGGAAATATTCCGGCTTTGAAGATGATTTTAGGAACCATGTCAAATGATATTTATATGCAGATTGCATTGATCATGTTGATGGGATTGTTGGCGAAGAATGCCATTCTGATTGTAGAGTTTGCTTTGGATCGCCGTAAGCAGGGAATGAGTATTTCCTGGGCTGCGGTTTTGGGTGCGGCAGCCCGTTTGCGACCGATCTTAATGACCTCATTGGCCATGATTGTAGGTTTGATTCCGTTGATGTTGGCTATGGGAGTTGGTGCTCATGGTAACCGTACTTTGGGAGCTTCGGCTATTGGTGGTATGTTGATTGGTATGATCTTCCAGATCTTTATCGTACCCGTATTGTTTGTGGTATTCCAATGGTTACAAGAGAAATTCAAACCGATTGAATGGGAAAGTGTGGACAATACAGAGGTTGAACCCGAAATTGAACAATACACCCGTAAATGAACAGAAGAACAATGAAAAAGATAATAGGATTATGTTGCGCGACGTTTTTATTAAGCGGTTGCCACATCTATAAATCATACGATCGTCCCGAGTCGATAGATGCCACTGGCATCTATCGTGACCCGGTTGCCGCCAACGATACATTGGCTGCTAACGATACAACCAATATGGGTAACTTGTCATGGAAGGAAATTTTCCGTGATCCGAAATTGCAGATGCTGATTGAAGAGGGATTGGCAAACAATGTAGATATGCAGGCTGCTATCCTGCGTGTAAAGGAGGCCAAGGCGTTATTGACATCAGCTCGTTTGTCTTATCTCCCTTCTTTGGCCCTTGCTCCACAAGGTTCGTTGACTAGTGTGGACAAAAGTACTCCTGTAAAGAACTATACTTTACCTGCTTCTGCAAGCTGGGAAGTTGATTTGTTCGGCAAATTGCTGAATGCCCATCGTGGCCAGAAAGCTTCTTATTTGCAAAGTAAGGCCTATCAGCAGGCAGTGCGTTCACAGTTGATTGGTGGTATAGCCAATGCTTATTATTCTTTATTGATGCTAGACCGTCAAGTCAGTGTGACCGAACAGAATGTGGCGTTAATGAAAGAAACAGTGCGCACTATGGAAGCTATGAAGGAAGCCGGTATGACTACCGAAGCTGCTGTGGCACAGAGTAAAGGGGCTTATCACCAGACGGAGGCTTCATTGGCTGACTTGAAACGCCAGGTGCGTGAAACTGAGAATTCTATCTCCGTATTGTTGGCAAAGGCTCCTCAGAACATAGACCGTGGAACATTGGAGGAACAAGTGATGCCGGCAGATTTGGCGGTGGGAGTTCCTTTACAGTTGCTTGAGAACCGGCCCGATGTAAAAGCGGCAGAATTGGCATTAGCCGACGCTTATTATACTACCAATCAGGCGCGTTCCGCTTTTTATCCCAGTGTTAATATTACAGGTACTCTGGGATGGACTAATGGTTCCAATGGTACAGTGATTTCTAATCCTGCCGTTATGCTTTGGAATGCTATCGGCTCATTGACGCAACCCATTTTCCAGCGTGGAAAATTGATTGCCAACTTGAAAGTATCGAAAGCGGAAGAACAGATTGCCAAGATGAACTACCAGCAGACGATTCTGGAAGCGGGAAAGGAAGTGAGTGACGCTTTGCATCTTTATGATGCTACCAATAGAAAACTTATCCAGGACAAGGCTCAGATAGAAGAGTTGGAAAAGGCGGTAACCTATACTAATGCTTTGTTCCAATCCGGACAGTCCACTTATCTGGAAATTCTTTCTGCCCAGCAGAGTCTGCTCAGTGCGCAGTTGACGGAAGTCTCCGACAATGTCCAGCGTATGCAGGCTGTTATCAATTTATATAGTGCCGTCGGTGGCGGAAGAGAGTAAAAAGCAATTGACAATTTAAAAGCTGTCTCTTATACACATCTGACGCTGCCGACGATCTTACGCGT
>ENA-OZFV01000634-OZFV01000634.1-human-gut-metagenome-genome-assembly--contig:-NODE-634-length-14820-cov-5.230071_pt1 | contig 14820 bp, 10 predicted proteins | sample MGYA00245110_ERZ653645 | MGnify/ENA primary metagenome ERZ653645 (study PRJEB26926, sample SAMN06165144) | human gut metagenome | biome: ENVO:00009003; feature: ENVO:2100002; material: ENVO:00002003... | reverse complement strand
CGAGATGTAGCTCCGTCTCGTGGGCTCGGAGATGTGTATAAGAGACAGGACTATGGCATTTTCTACTACCGTTTTCCGGGAGGAGAAGCCGGCACGGATGTGTACGACCGTATCAATGACCTCTTAGGTTCGCTTCATCGTGACTTCTTGCGTGAAGATTATCCACAAAATTGTGTGCTGATAACCCATTCACTGGCCATACGCTTGTTCGTCATGCGCTGGTTTCATCTCACCGTGGAAGAGTTTGAACAGATGCGTTCGCCTAAAAACGGTCAGCTGGTCATCTTGCAATTAAATGATGACACCGGGGACTATGAGCTTGTAACCCCATTGGAAAAGGATGGAACGGTTGTTCGAAGAAGCAGGCCCATCAGGTTGCTCTGATAATCTTTTCAAAGAAGAGAAAGGAATTTAAAGGAACTGCATGAAAAATATGTTTTAGATACATGTCTGCGATTTTTCTTTTATTTTCAGTTGCCTGCTATTGAAAGATGTCCTACCTTGCGATATTACTATCAAAAACATATAACAACAATGATAACAGAATCAAAATCAATCGGTATTTTCATAGATGGGGGCTATTTTTCAAAGATAAATGAGGCCTTGTCCGATCAATTGTCTTTAAATATTAAAATCAAATCCTTGTTTGATTTTATTCGTGCGGAGATTGCGCGTCGGAGTGGGTTGGAAATAACCAATTGTTACATTACAGAAAGCCATTATTTCCGGGGGCGTTATCGGGTGAATGATGCCAATAGCAAACATCTGTTGTTTTCCGAGCGAAAGTTTGAAGACAGTCTGATTGAAAATGATGTAATTTTCCATTACAAGCACCTGCGGGAAGTACAGAGAGATGGAGATATTACGGTCGTAGAAAAGGGGATAGATGTGTGGTTTGCTTTGGAGGCCTATGAGCTTTCCGTGTTCCGCGAATTTGATTATGTAGTGCTGATTACGGGAGATGCCGACCACGAAATGCTGGTCAAGAAGTTGAAATCGCTGAAGATTCACGTGGTGTTACTTACGTGGAATCTGTCGGAACAGTCTTCCAGTGCGCGACTTTTACGTGAGGAAGCGTGCACGCATATCGAGATGAATGAAATGATTGCGCAAGATAAAGAATTGCTTGGCAAGTTGTGCAGAAATGTGTAATGTTTTTCGAAGACAGAATGTGATTTTGCCAAAGCCTACTTCTCAGAGAATAAGTAATATTCGATAACCCTTTTAGTATTGGAATAGCCTGCACTCAGGCTATTCCGAACAGTTCAATCTCAAAAATCAGGGTAGAGCCGCCGGGGATGCCGGGCTGTGAGAACTTGCCGTATCCCATTTCCGACGGAATGTACACCTCCCATTTGTCGCCCACACACATTTGCTGCATGGCGATAATCCATCCCTCAATCAGGTCGCTCAGGCGGAAGGCTACGGGCGCACCGCTGCGGCTGCTGTCAAACTTCTTGCCGTTAATAGTCCATCCCGTGTAGTGCGCGGTGACGATGCTCCGCAGTGTGGGATGCTTGCCGTCGTTCTTGCCCGATGCCAGCACCTTGTAGTAAATACCCTTCGGGAGCGGCATCACTCCCTCTTCCTTTGCCTTTTCGGCCAGCCAGTCCTTGTTGGCCTGCATGTATTCTTTCTTTCCCATTATGAATGATTTTGGCGTAAAGGTACGTATTTTCCGGGATACTTAAAACAGTCCGCTTATCCATGTCCATAGCGCCGTAGTCAGGTAGACTGCCAGTTTGGCCACCCAGTAGATAATTACGCACAGCACCAGGATGCCCACGGCTGTCAGCAGGGCTTTGCGGTTTACCTCTTGAATCACCTCTTTGTCACCTTCCACGAAACCCACAATCAACCGGTAGTTTTTCGCGTACGAACGGCTGAAAATATCCAGCAGGTCGCCAATCCAGAGCGGAATGATACCCAGCATCATGTCCACCAGCATGTTGTAGAGGATGGCCAGGGTGAGGGGAATGGACTTGATTTTGAACAGCGACACCGTGAGAAAGGGCAGTGTCATGGCCGAAGAGAAAATGTCGCCCGCCGTTGGAAAAAGCAATCCAATGAGAGGGTCGAGGTAGTATCGGTCCATTACATTCTTGATGGTTCTTATCAGCCGGTAAAGTGGGTCGTTTTCCCACTGCATGCGTTTTATGTCTTGTTTCGTACTTTTCATGTAGCAGCTAGTTTGGCGCAAAGATACAAAAAGGTGAATGCAGTGTCAAACCCGAAGCCCGCTTTTGAGAAAAGACGATGCTGAACCGCATCCCGTCTTATGAAAAGATAACGATATTTGGTGGAGATTTCCGGATAATCCCTATCTTTGCTAAAAACGCCTTTGCTTTAATGACATTATATTTGATACGATGAATACATTCCGTTCTATAGATGAACTTGTGAAAATGTTTGAGCGTGAAAAAGTGTTGCTCAAGGAAATGTTTTACAAACGTAAACAGCTCTCATTCCGTTATGATTATGCCCTTGAATTAACTGAATACAAGGAAGAGCGTATTCGTTTTCTTATTGAATACGGTGTGCTGCGAGAAAGCGGTGATTTCCTGGAAATGGAAGACTTGTACTTGAAGTTTTTCGAAGAGGTTCTGCAAATAAACGAGGAAATCAATGTGTCGTTCGTGCAAGATTATCTGAATCATTTGAATGATAACATCGATTATTTCCTGAAGGAGAACAATGAACAGCGGAAGTATGCGTATCAGCGAGAGGTGAGACGTTGTTTGAAAAACATTGCACTGGCTACCGTACGTAATGTGATGGACTTGAAACGTAATTTGGATGTAACTTATAAAACGGAACCAAATTATCAGGTGAAACTGGCCAAATTGAAAAAACTGGATGAAAAACGGCGTAACATAGCTTTGCTTATAACTCGGAGTGAAGAAGTGATAGACTCACAGCAGCCTACCTTTTTCCGTGTGGCTATGGATGTACAGATGCGGGCTGTGGTGAGTGATGTAAAGCTTCAGCTGAACGATTCGTATCATAATCTGATTGAAATAGAAAAACAGATTATTCATTACTTGAACTTGATAGCCTACCAGAATCGTATTTTTGAAAAGGTAAGGCGATTGAAGTACCTGCGCGATCAGTTCCTGCTTGAAGAGAATACAGATATTCGTCGGGTCATTGGCGAAAAGAATCCGGTGTGGATGGAACCGCAGCCCAACTATCGCATCAAGTTGTCTCTGTCAAATCTGCATACTTCTGAAGTGGCATTGGAGTTGATTCGTAAGGTGATGTCGCGGCGGAAGAAGGACGTGCGTGGTCCGCGGAATGTGGCTGGAGCTATTCCGGAAAGTTATCTGTCACAGGCAGGTGAGGTAATGGACAGGGTCAATTTGCAGGAAGTATTCAATGCTTTTGCTGCCTCTGGCACACATTTGTTCCGGTTCGTAATGAACTATTCCTATGGCAAGCCGGTGGCGGAAGAAGACAAGCTGCTGTTTTTTTGCCAGCTGGCTTCACAGTATGCGGATGAGCTGGATTTTACCGACCGTTATGAGTCAACCTCTGAGGTGGAGTACCCTTTGATTTATTTACGACAAAACCCTTAATCATACTTGATAAAACGATGAAATATACGGAAGAAATATTCAATATTCTGAGCAGGGGAGGATTTATTTCCGCCAATAGTGTCTCGTCAACCGTCAAGCGGTACTATGATGCGCTTGAAGAAGATTTTACGGAGTATTACGATTATTATAAAGGCATCGGCTTCTATTTGGAAGCGGGTAACGGATATTACCTTTTTACACGTCAGGAAACCCGGGTCGATTTGGAACGAAAGCTGGAAGCTGTAGGCAAATGGATTGATTACCTGAGCTTCCTGAAAACGTATCATTCGGCTTTTGGTCCCGGATTCCTGTTCCGGCGGGCAGATATTGAGGTGCAGATAGGATGTAACATGGAACTGAAGGAAAAGGCTTCCCGCTTGTTTTCCGACAAGAAGAAATTCGGAGAGGTTGTAGAGAAACTGGTGGCAGAGCTGGAAAAGGCTGGGATGATTGAACTGGAGAACGAGCACGATGAAACCTATAAAGTACTAACCGCATTCCACTATATGGAAGAAATGGTGGACTGCATCACGATATTGGAGGATACAAGCGATGAGATACCTGAATAAAGTCATATTCCTGAATAGTGCGCATATTCCTTATGCCGAAATCCGGGTGGACGGCAATGTGCATTTCATTGGTACGCAGGGAGTGGGAAAGAGTACCCTTCTGCGAGCTATCTTGTTTTTCTATAATGCCGACAAACTGCATCTGGGCATTCCGAAAGAAAAGCAGAATTTCGACGCTTTTTATTTGCCCTATGCCAACTCGTATATCGTGTACGAGGTGGTACGTGAGAATAGCGCATATTCCGTAGTGGTGTCCAAATCTATGGGACGGGCTGCTTTCCGCCTGATAGATGCTCCTTATCGGAAAGCATGGTTTGTGAACGACCGTCACGAGGTATCTGCCGATTGGAGTGAGGTGCGTACACGTATTCTTGAGTCGGATGCCCGTTGTACGATTACTCCGCTTGTTACGAGCTATGAAATGTTTCGTGACATCATCTTTGGAAACAACCGCAAGCCCGATATGGTGTCTTATCGTAAGTTTGCCATTGTAGAAAGTAGCAAGTATCAGAACATTCCTCGTACTATTCAGCATGTATTCTTGAATTCCCGTTTGGATGCCGATTTTGTGAAAGATACCATCATCCAGTCCATGAATGAGGAAGATGTGTCTATCGACCTGACTTATTACCGGAGCCAGATAGAAGCTTTTGAGCAGGAATATGATGATGTCATGCGATGGCTGCGTCCCAACAAGAATGGGGAGATTGTGGTGCGCAAGCAGGCGGAACAAGTCATTCAGCGCTACCGGAGCTTACTTTATTCTCAAAAGCAGCTGGAAGAAGGTAGAGCTGAATTGAATTATGCAGAGAAAGCAGCTCATGACATGTTGCCGGTGCTCGAGGAACAGATTCAGGAAGCAGAAGAGAAGCGGGCACGGTTGGTGCGACTTGTAGGAGAAGAAAGAGGCAAGTATTCTGCCGAACGTGACAAGCTGGTGCGCCGGGAAGGGGCGATAGCCGACGATTTGAAGCGTATCCGCGAAAAGCGCTTGTATTATGAGAAAGAAGGCATAGAAGAGGTGATGCGGCGTGTGGCAGGTGAAGCAGCCTTGCTGCATGAGCAGGATAGTTTGAAACAGACGTATGCAGAATTGACCGCTACTTATAGGGATGTGTTGCAGAAATATGATTTGCTGGTCGGAAAGGTAGAGGCGGCTTTTACCGCATTTGAGAATGAACGGCGAAAGGCTGTGCTGGCCCGTGAAAATGAATTGAACGTCTGGAGAAATGAATTGTATGCCCGCTATCGGGAACAAGAGGTACACGTGCGGAATATGTATGAGGAGAGACAAAAAACGTGGAATGAAAACCGGATACGGCTCACCGAAGAAATTTCCGCACTTCGTCAGCAGAAGATTCGCATTCAACTGACTTGCCATTTTGAGAAAGAAACCGGGGACTATCAGGAACAGTTGGATGCATTGAAAGATGAAGAAAGGCAGACAAGCTGGCAGGTAGCCGGCCTGAAACTCACGTGCGACCAGTTGCGGCAGAAATGTACCGATGAGATGAAAGAGAGTGAGTGGCAGTTCAAGCAAGAAGCTGAGGAACTGGTGCGCCGTCGTACGGCATTGGACGAAGAAATTCAGACCCTTACCAGCCTTCTTGACCGTTGGAAAGGTTCCTTCTGTGAATGGCTGGACGCACATAAGCCGGGGTGGCAGGAAACAATCGGGAAAGTGGCAGATGAAGAGCTGATTCTGTATGCCCAGGATTTACATCCGGTATTGGCTGGGGACAGTGACAATACGCTGTTCGGCGTACGAGTTGAACTTTCGGGAGTGGCGAAAGAATTGCGTACGCCAGCCCGTTTAAAGGAAGAACTGGCCGAAAAGGAAGCTGCCCGTGAGTCGTATGTCCGCGAGTTGGCTCAGTTGAACGGACGTCGGGAGGAAACACTCGGGCAGATAAAGAAGAAATATAACCGGCAGATTCGGGAGGTAGCCGACAAACAGCACCTTTTGGAGGCCCAGTTGCAGCAGATTCCTGCCAGACGGAAACACTTGCAGGCTGAACTTACCTCTTGGCAGCGGAAAGAGGCCGAATGGAAACGGGAGCAGACAGAGCAGGTAGAATTGCAGTTAGCTCAGAAGTCGCAGGAACAGGTGCGTTGGGAAGATGAAGACAAGCGTTTACGGGCGGAAAAGGAGAAACGTCTGAAGCAATTGGCCGAAGAACTGCGGAAAACGGAAAAGGCTGAAGAGGAGGTTGTTCGGCAGGAAACTGGCGTTATCCATGAAGAGATTACTCGTCAGCGAATTGAAATGGAAACGAAAAAGGCAGAGCTGCGGCGCTCACAGGCCAAGGAACTTGAAGGAAGCGGGGCGGATATGTCTGTCATTACCAGTTACGAGAAACGTATGGCCGACATCCGTCAGGAGCTGGAATACATTGTCCGTAAACGTTCTTTGGTATCCGATTTTGAGAAAGACAAACGCGAGTATTTCGACCGGGAGCCGCAACTGCGCAACGAGAAAAAAACAAACGATGCGCGGCTGGAAGATTTGGAAAATAAGTACAAGCTTCGTATGGAGCGTCTGCTAAGCCAGCAGAGTGAGGAGGATAAGATACTGGAAGCCAGGAGAAAAGAGCATACAGACATTCATAAAGATTTGGCCAGCCTGAAAGCTTTCCGTGCAGACGAAGACCTCTGTCCGTCCGAGTCGTATACCTCGGAAATGCGTCCTACCCGGAAGTCTTGTGGAACCATTATCGGAGACTTGAAGTCGCTTATTATTTCCATTCATAGAGAGCTGGACCAGTTCAAGCGGGCGGTCAATGCATTCCATGGCAATTTTACGGCTAAGAACACCTTCCATTTCCCCGAAACGTTGGTAAGCGACTCTGATTTCTATGATTTTGCGGCAAATCTTTGTGAGTTTGTGGAAGATAACAAAATTGTGGAATATCAGACACGTATCAGTGAGCGCTACACCAACATTATCCAGCGAATCTCGAAGGAGACGGGCGATTTGACCCAGCATGAAAGTGAGATACAGAAAACCATTCGTGCCATAAACGAAGACTTTGTAAGGCGGAACTTTGCCGGAGTCATCCGTGGCATCGAGCTGCGGACTCAGGCCAGCGATGACAAGCTGATGCAGCTTCTGGTAGAAATCAAGCAGTTCAATGAAGAACATCAGTTTAACATGGGAGCCCTTGATCTTTTCTCGCAGGACTCGCGTATGGAAGTGAACGAAAAGGCGGTGAAGTATCTTTATTCATTCAGCCGGCAGCTGAGAGACAATCCGTCTCGCAAAAGCCTGGTATTGTCTGACACGTTCAATCTGCAGTTCCGTGTGAAAGAGAATGATAACGATACCGGATGGACCGAAAAGATAGCCAATGTGGGGTCGGACGGAACGGATATTCTGGTGAAAGCCATGGTTAACATCATGCTGATTAACGTGTTCAAGGAGAAAGCTTCGCGTAAGTTCGGAGATTTCCGGATTCATTGCATGATGGACGAAATCGGCAAGCTTCATCCCAACAATGTCAAAGGTATTCTGGCTTTTGCCAACTGCCGGAATATCGTACTGGTCAACAGTTCTCCTACCACCTACAATGTGGAGGATTATCGTTATACTTATCTTTTGAGTAAGGATGCTCAGAGTTTTACGCAGGTGGTACCTTTACTCACACGCAAGCAATAGTTTATGGAACAGAAAAAATTTACTCCGTCAATATGCCGTAAGGTACTTCGTCTTATACAGGGAGAGACACTTCCTTCCAGCCTTTTCCCGCGCTGGTTTGCCGATGAACTGAAAGAAGAAGGGTTGCTTTCTGTCATCACTCATGGAAGCCGTAACTCTTATCGGTTGCTGGATGTAGAGGCAAGCATCCGTTATGTGAAGAACAAGTATACGGGTGGGGCCGAACTGTCCCGGTGGATAGAACTGACCGATGGACATAACCCTGATCTGGAGCGGAGTGTACTGGTAAATGAAACCGGCGACTCCAAGCTTGTTCGTGTGCGGACCTTCCGTGGCTTTCTGGTAAATTGTTGCGAGCCATTGGAGGTGACGATGGGAGAGAAATCTTTCCCTCTCTCTCCGCTGGAAGGTATGGCTTTTTTTGTGCAGGAACCGGAGAAATTCCGCATACCCTCCGATGTGCTTGTGGTGGGTGTGGAGAACGGCGACAACTTTCGTCTGCTTCACCGTCAGCAACATTTGTTCAAGGCCCGGAAAGTACTCCTGGTGTCACGTTATCCTCAGTCGGATGACTTGCGCAACTGGCTCCTTTCGGTTCCCAATGATTACCTGCATTTCGGCGATTTCGACCTGGCTGGCATTCATATCTATCTCACCGAATTCTATAAATACCTGGGCAACCGGGCTTCTTTCTTTGTGCCGGACGATATTGAAATAAAGCTGAAGAATGGAAATGCCACCCTGTACGACCGCCAGTATGCACGCTTCTGCCATCTGGCGCCGGAGGATGTACGCCTCATTCCGCTGGTAGAAATGATTCACCGTTATCATCGGGTTTACGAGCAGGAAGGATATATCTCTTCAATTGTTTTTAGGTAAAATTACGCTTTATTACCGCCGCATTGTTTCGATTGTGGTGGAATGCGTCTATTTTTGTCCCTTATTGTGTACCTATGAACAAGAAACTGCTTAAATACTGGAAAAACTGCCTGCTGGATGCTGAGTGGAGTAACAGCATGTTCTATAAAGAGCCGCGCGTGACGCTGGCGTTTGAAGACCGTATGCCGGAGTCAATACCGGAAGAAGACATCGAACTGCTTTTCCCCGACGGAAGGGAAGACGGCAAAAAGTGTAAGGTGCGCATTGCCCCCTGTGTGCTGCTTCCCGAATATGAGAATGGCAAACCTATTGGTAAGACGTTTCCTGAGTATCCTTTCTTCATTACGGCGATATTAGGACCCGACGGTTCCTTACAGTTGCCTGAAAATCCGATGGACCGTGTGCCGATGTTCGTCCGCAAGTTCCTTTCGCCCAATGCCAAGGACGACCGTACCCTTGCTTCCCTCGACGAGGTGGACAGCCTGCTGAGTGCGTTCAAGACCGATGTGGCTACCGAAGAGGAATACTGGGAGGCATGCGAAGCCCTCTTCCGGAAAGCCACCGGGATGACGTTTGCCGAAATGAACTACCCCAACCAGCCGGAGATGGTCATCACGAAGGCGCCCGTCACGGGGATGGCACAGAATATCCTGAGGTTGTACGACAAGTTGCTGGAGTGCAAGGAAGACCTCCCGCTGCTGGAGTGCTTGACGCGCTGCGAGTGCGAACCGTTGCTTCCGATGCCTGCCCGTCGGGAGATTTATGCCAACAAGCAGCACCTGGCCCAGATGAGCAGTGATTTCCCCTTATCCGTTTCCCAGCGTGAAACGCTCGCCATGTACACCCATCCCCGTGGCAGCCGGATTTTTGCGGTCAACGGTCCTCCGGGAACGGGAAAGACCACTTTCCTGCAGACGGTCATTGCCAACCGGCTGGTTCATTCCGTGCTGACGGACGGAGAACCTGAGCTTATTGTGGCCAGTTCGGTCAACAACCAGGCCATTACCAACATCCTTAAGGATTTCGAGATGGAAGTCGCTGAGACAGATGCGGCCGAGGTAGGCCTGGCGGCACGCTGGTTGCCGGAACTGGATACGTTAGGCCTGTACCTGTCCGGAAAGGAAGAGCTGACTGAACGCTATGCCATGATGCTGAACACCCGAGGAAAGGGTTTTCCCGAAACGTACGACAATCCGGAGCGGGTGGACGAGTACCGCACGTACTACCTGGAGCTGTTCAACCGTTACTTCCACACCTCGTGCAAGGATGAAACAGAGTGTCAGCACTACCTTCGTGGACAGATGGCCCTGCTGAGGGACTGGATTGAAACGGGCTTGGAGGCTGCTGCACAGAAAGAATCCGGTGGTGTAAATGGAGGAAAGAATCTGCTTGTCCGGATGATGCAACACTTCCGCAAGACTTCTTCCGCCTACGAAGGAACCATGGCCCGCTGGGAGGAGAACGACGATTTCAGGGCACGTTACACCCGGCTGACGGAAGGAGGGGAGTACAGGAACCTGCCCTGCATGGAAGACATGGCCGTGCGCCTGGACATCAGCTACCGCTACCAGATGCTCTGGTATGCCATCCACTACCGGGAGGCCGAGTTCATCCGTCGTCTGAGCTGTTGCTCCGGAAACCTGAACCGTTCGGACCGTGCCGTCTACCTCGAGCGTCTGAGACGGCTGGCCTGCGTGATGCCGGTGTTCATCTCCACCTTCCATTCTCTTCCGCGCTATATGACCTGCAGCAGCGAGGGAAATCCCTCCGTGCCCCTCTACAATACCATCGACCTACTCATCGTCGACGAGTCCGGACAGGTGTCGCCCGAGCTGGCCGTACCCTCGTTCAGTCTGGCTCGGCAAGCCATCCTCGTGGGCGACATCGAGCAGATAGAACCCATCTGGCCCGTGACCGGACAATATTCTTTCATCAATCTTCGCCGCTCCGGGGTGGTCACTTCGTCAAAAGCTCCGTTGTATGCTTTCCTGAGCGAACACGGTTTCCTGTCCTCTTCCGGAAGCCTGATGAAAATGGCCCGCAAGAGTGGCAGCTATCAGGTGGACGGCGAACGCGGGGCCTTTCTGCGCGAACACCGTCGTTGCCTGGACTCCATCATCGCCTATTGCAACGATTATGTGTACCACGGGCGACTACTCCCCTTGAAAGGCGACCGTCCGAAATACGCGGCTCTTCCCTCCAAGGGCTATGTCCATGTGAACGGATACAGCCAGAAGGGAAAGACCGGAAGCCGATTCAATGAAGCCGAAGCTGCTGCCATTGTGAAATGGCTGTCGCGCGAGAAAAGAAAGCTGGAAGAAGCCTACGGAAAGCCTATTCCTCAGGTAGCCGCCATTGTTACCCCGTTCAAGGCGCAGGAACGCCTTTTGCGCAAGCTGCTGTCCGGACTGCCCGATGCCGCAGACTTCGTTACGATGACCGTCGGCACCGTCCACTCGCTGCAAGGAGCTCAGTACCCGCTGGTGATATTCTCGCCCGTCAATTCACCCGAAGACACTTCCTACTTTATGGAAGCAGGCGGAAAGTACAATATGCTCAATGTGGCCGTGTCGCGTGCGCAATACCACTTCCTGGTGTTCGGCCACATGAACATCTTCCATCCCGACCGAGACACCCCGTCGGGCAACCTGGCCAAGTGGCTGTTCGACAGTCAGCAGAGCGAAATCTCCTCCCACTTTCTCTACCAGGACGAGGAACCCCTCCTGAGCCAGTCGCTCGACGTGCCCCGTCAGTCGGCCGCAGTCTGCCGTCTGTCCACCCTTGAGGCTCATACGGACATCTTGCGTCAGGCCCTTCAGACCGCCCGCCGGAAAGTGGTGATAGTGTCGCCCTTCCTGTCCATCCGCGCCCTTGAAAGCGACCACTTGCTGCCCCTCATTCAGGAAGCAGTGGAACGTGGGGTAGAAGTGGTGGTGTATACCGACCATTATTTGGATAAGAAAAACGGCTTGTGGAAGGAAGAAAGTCTGCAAGCCCGCCGCGCACTGGTAGAACACCACGTCAGTCTGCGGGTGTTGAAAGGCATCCACAACAAGACCTTGGTGGTGGACGACCGCCTGCTGGTGGAAGGCTCGTTCAACTGGCTTTCGGCCCGACGGAACAAGGACGATGCCCGCCATGAATGCTCCATCCTGGTGCAGGCTCCGGCCGCCGCTGCATGTATCGACCAGCTGATGCAAGAGCTGGAAGCCATTGACAGGGAGGCCCTTTTCTACTGTCCGCCGAAGCAGAAGATTCTCTGTGCAGACTTCTTCTGTCAGCCTCTCTATCACAACTATTGGAACAGTGTGCTGACACATCTTCGTGAACGGGCCAGCCGGCTGAACCTTCCGGAAGATTCCAATCCGGAACCTTTGCAGGAAATCCGGAAAAAATATCCGCGCCACAGAGCAGCCTGGACCGACGAAGAAATGCAACTCGTGTGGGAACTGATGAACTACACCAACGACCTGCGCGTGTTCACCGACTGCCTGCAACGCAGCGAACGCTCCATCCGTTATAAAGTGGAGGGCACAGCCCCTTAATCCCCGGGGCTGGCTGCTCCTTTTCCGGCAAAAGGTTGATACTTTTATCGTCTATAGAACCTTGTTCTTTTAAATAGCGGTAATATCTCTCCCAAAAATAATTATCCTCAACAGTTTCGTTGAAGTACCATTTTCTCAATTCATAGTCATCGTATATAATGTCACCCAATATGTGAGTGATTTTTTCTCTGTACTCTATTTCTTCCAGTAGTTTCTTTTTGTCATCCTCATCACACTCAATTCCAGAAAATGTTATAGCACGTTCAATTGCAGGTTTGATGTTTTCCAGCGTTGGGACAAAGCCAGATGTTTTTTTCATGAGTTCCAAATGGGCGGAAATCATGAGTAACATGTTATTATATTGTTCGTTATTTAATTTCATCCTTATAGTTCTCCAAAAGTTTCTTTTCAATAACCTTGTATTTGCAGAAAGGTTCTGTCCTCATCAAATCAGATACGATTTCTGGTATTGACTTTTTGCCAAATGATTTCGCCAAACTTACCATATAAACTCCAAGTTGGTAAACCTCATCCAAACGATTGTCTGGTTCCTCTTGTCTTATCGCATCATTAGATTTATCAATGTAAATTTGTTGAGTTGGAACATTTTGTTCTATCTCTTTCAGAAGTATCTCAAGTAGAGTATAATCCTCTTCTGACATTCGTTCTCTAACCATTTGAAACACTTTGTTCTCACGATTAATTTGGTAATAGAATGTTTTACCACGACCTTCCATTCTATCCCAAATATAATCAATATCATCAACGTTTTCTCTTCGACCACGATGAGTCTGCTTCCTAACAGAAATATCCATTGCATCAATCACTGTCTGTCTTAGCTGACGTTGGATTTGCTTAGGGATAGATGCAGTTTGTTTCTTAATGTCAATACTCCAGATATCATCAAGGGAATTTGGTATATCAACTCTAACTCGCGCATTCTTTGTAAGTTCACTACGAGGTTTCATACCAAACCAAGTCCCCCAAATTATTAGTCTCTTATTTCTATAAACATAGAACCCTTGCTTTATTCTCAATGTCTCTATTCCCCCAATCAGCTTGCGATGTTCGTCGTTTAAATCTGTTGCAAATGGTAAAATATATGGCTTTACCCAAATTTGACGTTCCTTCCCTTTACTATCTCTAATTGCGATGGAACGTTCTTTCTTTGTTGTTGTTTTAGGGTGTGATTCAAGGAAAGGATCCATTGGCTTTATCTTTCCTTTATTCACGTACATTTTAACGTTATCTTTCCCTCTTGCTGATAGAAAGTTATGAAAGATAAGAGCCAGATTGTTAGCAACAATATCTTTCAAATCAACAAGTGCATCATAAACAAGTCCACCACTTGTTTTCTCCAGCACATCAAAATCCTGCCAAAGCACCAATGTTCCATGAGGGAATTTAAGAAGAGAATCTATATAAGGGAGTGCTTTTATTTCTGTCTGTTCTAGTTCCTTCACAATCCACTCCTTTCTCTCTTGTATGCAATTGAAATCCCATGAATAGCTACTGAGCTGTCCTTCGTGCAAACTTACAACTGTCAGAACTCTGCACTGAGATAGAGAGGCTGACTTCATTCCCAAGCCAAATCGCCCCAAGTCATTTACCTGCCTTTCAAACTCAGAGTCCGTACTTCCATATCGCATCGCTTCAAAAAGAACATCGGCAGACATTCCCTCCCCATCATCTAAAATCCCTACAACAAGGCTATCTGTTGGTTCTGACGGGAAATACAATTTAACCACATTGCAATTTGCACTAATGCTATTGTCTATGACATCAGCAATAGCAGCTTCAAAGGAATAGCCCATTGAACGCATAGCCCCCATAAGGGTATCTGCCTGTGGAATGCTCTGCTTATATGTGCTCATCATCATTCTGTTTTATATGACAAAATCTGTGCCATCACAGCTTTAGCTAATAACGGAGGAACTGCATTACCAATCTGTTGCTGTATACTCATATGAGGTCCTTGAAAAATAAAAGTATCTGGAAAACTTTGCAAGCGAGCAGCTTCTCTTACAGACAAGCCTCTATCTTGGTAAGGATGAATCAACATACTCTTCCTGTAGTTTGAGATAACGACGGAAGGACAATCGGCTTTCAGCCGTTTGTAAATTCCACTATGGCAACGAGTCTTATCAGAATAATTTTGCATCAAAAATTCAGGAATGGCTCTCCAATTTTCACCTTGAGCTATATATTTGTAACGTTGCATCACAAGATCATTACTTTTCGATACAAAGTTTTGTTTAGATTCTGTAGAGTCTTGCCGCATCACCTGTGCATAAGGACTAGCTTCTTCCAATGTTTTAGCATACGGCAACACATCTATCATATCACCATTCTGCAGGATTGGCAAATCTCCAATAGCTTCTTCCACTGTCACCTTATAATTAAATGGCTTGGGAAATTCAAAGTCAATACCCTGGTTGTTACCAACCATAAACATTCGCATTCTTCGTTGAGGCACGCCATATTCGTCAGCCCAGAGTACTTTCCATTTAACTTTATATCCAGGTTTTATCTTCTCAAAACAATGCTTAATCATTTCTATCGTCTTTCCATCATTCATTTTGGTCATTCCCCAAACG
>ENA-OZFV01000632-OZFV01000632.1-human-gut-metagenome-genome-assembly--contig:-NODE-632-length-14865-cov-14.149561_pt1 | contig 14865 bp, 8 predicted proteins | sample MGYA00245110_ERZ653645 | MGnify/ENA primary metagenome ERZ653645 (study PRJEB26926, sample SAMN06165144) | human gut metagenome | biome: ENVO:00009003; feature: ENVO:2100002; material: ENVO:00002003... | reverse complement strand
GCGAGCTGGGTTCAGAACGTCGTGAGACAGTTCGGTCTCTATCTATCGTGGGCGTTGGAGTTTTGCGTGGTGCCGCCACTAGTACGAGAGGACCGTGGTGGACAGACCTCCGGTTTACCGGTTGTGCCGCCAGGCGCACCGCCGGGTATCCGCGTCTGGAGTGGATAAGCGCTGAAAGCATCTAAGCGCGAAGCCCGCCGCAAGATGAGAGCTCCTTTTTGAGGGTCGTCAGAGACGATGACGTTGATAGGGCGCAGGTGTAAAGGCGGCGACGCCAAAGCCGAGCGCTACTAATTGCCCGAAACTTTCGCTCCTTTAGGGAGCGCATACCTTCGGCTTGCACGGCCAGTGCCGTGTGGTTGGGAGCTATGTTTTGCTTGTCGCGATTTGTCATAACCCATTTATCAGGTGGCTATGGCGGCGGGGTCCCACCTCTTCCCATTCCGAACAGAGAAGTTAAGCCCGCCTGCGCCGATGGTACTGCAATGCAATGCGGGAGAGTAGGTGGCCGCCCCCTTTCAACAGGAGAGCCTTCGAGCATTATGCTTGGAGGCTCTTCTCATTATATATATGCTATTCCTTGTAATATGCAGATTCGTATGGAGGCCCTCTTTCATGATTCATAGGCCATTACTATAATATGTTTGGAGGCTCTTCTCATTATATATATATACGCCATCCCTGATGGGCATGAAGGCATGCGCTTTTCTACATGCTTGCGGAATCTCTTCCTCCTTTAGTACTTACCAGGAGTCTCTCTCTATTTAGGTATATACCCACGTATATATGATGGTGGCCAGGTCTGTATTTATGATCAACGTATGATACAACATAGAAAACGCGCCACCCCAAAACTGGAATGGCGCGCTATCGTGCTTTGTTACCTTTTGTCGAATGAATGGACTTTCGCAAGCCCATGTCCTCCTTTCTTAGAATACAATCAATCTACCAAATAACTAACCTATAAAACTGAAACAATCAATCTACCAAAATAACTAAAACCGAAATATAATGACTAACCTAAACTAATGCTCTTGTTTTTACAGTTGCAAAGGTACGCAGTTTCTTGAAACAAGAGAAATATATGAGGGTGAAAATTGATTTTTTTCTCGTATTTTTGACTTAAGTCAACAGCATGTGTCCGCACACAATGTAATCAAACGCTTTCTCCTTAGCTCTCCTTTGTCCTGTCCTATGGTGAATTTTGATGCGAGAAGACAGTCTGGTTTCATAGTCGAAAGTAAGAAATGTAATGGTGTCCTATAGAAGCTGTTGTAAAAATTATAAACAGATAACCGCTATTCTTCATTAAAGTGTAAAGTTTTCCGTTTGTCTTTGATAACCACCTGTAAACCAGCGATGAAACATACTTTAACAGTCAAAAAGTTGTCCGAAATGGTTAACTCTCCAATATATTTTTATACCTTTGTCGAGCAAGAAATGAGGGGCAAATACCCCCTATAATAACAACCCACTAAGGCATAGCGTTTTACGCATTGCCGTTTATAAATGACTTTAAAAGAATGATACTAACAGTGGTGAAACGCGACGGTCGTGTCGTGGGATTCAACGAGGAAAAGATACAGGCCGCTATCCGCAAAGCGATGATCCATACCGAAAAGGGTGAGGACGAGCAGTTGGTGGCACGTATCAGCACCCGTGTCGCTGCACGCGGCAAGGAGCAGATGGGCGTGGAGGAGATCCAGGACCAGGTAGAGCGTGAGCTGATGAAGAGTTCGCGCAAGGACGTGGCCCGTGAGTATATCTCCTATCGCAACAAGCGCTCGGTAGCCCGTAAGGCTAAGACCCGCGATATTTTCATGAGCATTGTCAATGCAAAGAAGAACGACATCACCCGCGAGAATGCCAATATGAATGCCGACACGCCTGCCGGCATGATGATGAAGTTTGCTTCCGAGACCACCAAGCCGTTCGTGGACGACTACCTGCTCTCTGAGGATGCGCGTCTGGCTGTGGAGCACAACTATCTCCACATCCACGACAAGGACTATTATCCCACTAAGTCGCTCACCTGTGTGCAGCATCCGCTCGACGTCATCCTGCGCAACGGATTCACGGCAGGTCACGGATCTTCCCGTCCGGCCAAGCGCATCGAGACGGCAGCCGTACTGGCTTGCATCTCCCTGGAGACTTGTCAGAACGAGATGCACGGAGGTCAGGCCATTCCGGCTTTCGACTTCTATCTCGCTCCCTATGTGCGCTATACCTACGAGGAGGAAGTGAGGTCGCTGGAGCAGTTTGAGGGTCGCAGTCTCGATGATCTCCGCACGGCAGAGATCAAGGACTATCTGGAGGCTCCGCTCGATGGTCTCGATGGCGACGAGCGCTTGCGCCAGTTTGCCATCAACAAGACTGTGGGCCGCGTCCACCAGGCCATGGAGGCGTTCATCCACAATATGAACACGATCCACTCCCGTGGAGGCAACCAGGTCGTCTTCTCCTCCATCAATTATGGCACCGACACTTCTGCCGAAGGCCGTTGTGTGATGCGCGAGATACTCAAATCGACCTATCAGGGCGTGGGCGATGGCGAGACGGCTATCTTCCCCATCCAGATCTGGAAGAAGAAGAGAGGCGTCAACTATCTGCCGGAGGATCCTAATTATGACCTCTACAAGCTCGCTTGCAAGGTGACGGCGCGCCGCTTCTTCCCCAATTTCCTCAACCTCGATGCCACCTTCAACCAAAATGAGAACTGGCGTGCTGACGATCCCGACCGTGCGCGTTGGGAGATCGCCACGATGGGATGCCGCACCCGTGTCTTCGAGAATCGATTCGGACCGAAGACGAGCGTAGGCCGTGGCAACCTCAGTTTCTCCACTATCAATATCGTGAAGCTCGCCATCGAGTGTATGGGTATTGAGGACCAGCAGGAGCGCGTGGACAAGTTCTTTGAGAAACTCGACGAAATGCTCGATGTGGCGGCCCATCAGCTCGACGACCGCCTCCAGTTCCAGGCCACTGCCTTGGCCAAGCAGTTCCCCATGCTCATGAAGTATCTCTGGATCGGAGCAGAGCAGCTCAAGCCGGAGGACACCATTGAGCGGGTTATCAATCAGGGCACGCTTGGTATCGGCTTTATCGGACTGGCCGAATGTCTTGTGGCCCTCACCGGGCATCATCATGGCGAGAGCGAGGAGGCACAGAAGTTGGGACTGCGGATCGTGACCCACATGCGCGACCGTGCCAACGAGTTCTCTGAGAAGTATCACCACAACTACTCCATCCTTGCTACGCCTGCCGAGGGTCTGAGTGGCAAGTTCACCAAGCGTGACCGCAAGGAGTTTGGCATCCTGCCTGGTATCACCGACCGCGAGTATTACACCAACTCCAACCATGTCCCCGTCTATTACAAGTGCTCAGCGCTTCACAAGGCCGAGGTGGAGGCTCCGTACCACGACCTCACGCGTGGTGGTCATATCTTCTACGTCGAGGTCGATGGCGACGCCACCCACAATCCTGCTGCCATCATGCGCGTGGTCGATATGATGGACCGCTTCAATATGGGCTACGGTTCGGTGAACCACAACCGCAACCGCTGCATGAAGTGTGGCTATGAGAATGCGGATCCTAACATGGAAGTTTGTCCGAAGTGTGGCAGTACGGATATCGACCGCCTCCAGCGCATCACCGGCTACCTTGTTGGTACCACGGAGCGCTGGAACTCTGCCAAACTCGCCGAACTCAAGGATCGTGTCACCCATACGCTATAGCATCGTGCGATCTACTAATTGATAGAAACATATAATAGGGTGGGGGTGTGTCAAAATCGGCTTTTGGCGCACCCTCTTTCTTAAGCATATAATTCCATGAACGAATCTTCCACCAAACTACAGGACACCATCTCCGTCCTTCAGGTAGTACACGACACGATGGTCGATGGACCGGGCATGCGTACCACGGTCTATTGTGCCGGCTGCCCCAACCATTGTCCGGGTTGTCACAACCCCGAGTCGTGGGACATCCAGCATGGCACTCCCGTCTCTGTCGCCACGCTCCTTGACGAGCTCCTGGCCGATCCATTCGCCGACGTCACCTTCTCTGGAGGTGATCCGATGTTTCAGGCCGAAGCCTTCGCACGCCTGGCCGATGGCTTGCGCGAGCGCAGCCGCAAGACCATCTGGTGCTATACGGGTCTCACCTTCGAGCAGGTCCTCACCCATCCCAGCCAGCGTGCCCTCCTCGAAAGGGTCGATGTGCTGGTCGATGGACCCTTCATCCTTGCACAGCGTGATCCAGACCTGGTCTTCAGAGGCAGCGCTAACCAGCGTGTCATCGACGTACCCGCCTCGCTGCGCCGTGGCGAGGTGGTGACAATACCGCATCCCGAGGACCTTTTTTGAGGCTGCTTCCCTGTAGGAGGGCAACGAAAACAGCGCACGACACGAACCATGCTTCGCAAGGACTGCATCCTTGTTTTGCAAAGCACAAGAGACAACGGGAGGGAGACAAGCAACCTTGTCTCCCTCCCGTTGTTAGAAGTCTATCACCGATTGGCGATAGCACAGGAATCGTAAAACTGTAGGTGTGGGCTTACTTCTTCACCGGACGGATAGAGAAGCCGAAGTAGCGGTTGTAGCAGGTCACTTCCTGTCCGTTGGGTGCTATGCAGAGATACTTGGCCTGCACATTGGCCTTCTCGTTGAGGGAGGAAGTCCAGTAGTAGCCGGAAGCGTTGCTCTGGAAGAGGATGCTGCCATACATACGGCCAGCGAACGGCATGAAGATGCTGTTGCCATTGGGGCCGGTCACTCTAAGACCGCCCACGCCCATGTCGTAGTCCTCCTCCCAGGTGCAGTCTTCGATGAGCTCCTGCATCTCCTCTGGGGTCGGCATGCGCCATCCATTGCCGAGCAACTGTGCGGCAGCATCGTCGCTCTCGTCAAGCACCTCCTTATTGTCGATGAAGCCGTCGAGGCCGTAGCCCACCGACGAGACATACTTGGTGAGCTGGTTGTAGCTCGTGCCGTGCTTGTAAGTAGCCCATTCATAGTTGTCCTTGCCTTCTATTTCGCCCCATGCGAAGTAGGTGCCGAAGTCCCACGGGTTCTCTGCGCCGAGGTTGCGCTGCGCCCATTTCACGCTCAGACCGAGATCTACGGCCTCCTCGTCGCCTGCCGGCGGCGTGGTGGGCTCTGAGAAGGTGATGCTGTCGGCGTTCTCGATGAGGGTCTTCTCACCGTCCACCCATACATACACATTGTGCTTTGTCTGTGCCTGCATAGCCATCGAGAGTGCACAGGCGAAAAATAAGGTCAGTATTTTCTTCATAATTGTTTTGATTTTTGGTAAAAGTGGGGCCGCTTGCAGCACGCTTGCTTTGGGCGGCCCCTGCTGTTATCAAATGAAAATTAAGATGATGTTTTACTTGATGATGATCTTGCGACCCTGCTCCACGACCACGCCGCGGTAGTCCTTGCCGACGCGCTGTCCGGCGAGGTTGTAGCGAGGCTGATCACCCTGCTGTCCGTTGGCTGTGATCTCGGCGATGCCGTTGACGTAGAGCGTGGCGTCGTTGGAGAAGGAAGACTCGTTCTCCTCGTTGGTGTCGCTCTTGTAGAGGGCCGTCACGTTATAGACATGGTCTCCCGTGTTCACACCATGGTCGTCGAAGGTGGTCTGCGTTCCGCTGACCTCTCCCACGCGCTTGGCGTCGCGGTAGATGTAGTACTTCGTGATCTGATCCTTGGCGCCCACGACACCCTTCTCGAAGGTCACGTCGTCGATACCGAAGAGGAAGCTATTGTTGACGTCGCTCTTGTGGTGGATAGCGAGGAATTTCGTTCCCTCCTCCACATCAACGGTGATCTCCTTCCAGTTGGCCTCCTCAGAGATGGCGTTCGTGCCGTCGGCCTTGTAAGAGTTGATGAATTTGAAGTCGCTTGTCTTCGTGCCCGTCTTGGAGGAGAGCACGTCGAAGGCCTCGTTGTAAGGCAGCACGTTGCCCCACTCATCGACTACCGTCACGTTGAAGGCATAGAACTTGATGGTCTGTGCCTTGCCCGAGAGCTCGGGGGTGATGAGCCAGTTGTCGGCAGCGATCGGCATGCCTGCCACGCTGTTGGCATAGGGAGCACCAGCAAACTGGGCTCCGCTCTTCGGCGTAAGACCCGGGTTGCTTATCACGACGGGGAATGCGTCGGTGATCATGTCGGGGTTGAAGGCGAAGAAGGCGAGCGGCAGGTTCTGTCCGGGATAACTGTAGTTTTGGAAGAAGCCGCCTGCCAGACCCTTGTCGCCGTCGATGAGCGTCCACTCACCCAGTTCGGGGTCGAAGGCTGCATAGTCCTCGAAGTCCTCGGTGACAACCTCGGGCTGCGGCATGGACGGTCTGCTCCAGGAGAGCTTCACCGTGCCGTCGTCGCCAGGAGCCGTGGCCTTCAGGTCGCTGACGGCAGAGTAGGAAGAGCGGCGGATGCGTACGGTGGCCTCGTCGGTGGTATTGTCCGTGTCGAGCATGTCGCCGTCAAAGACCACTTGGGCCTTGAGGGTGGCGTTCTCGCCGAGGTTGACGCCAGCATGGAAACTCAGCGTCAGGGTGTCAGACTCCAGCACGCCGAGGGCGCGGGATGCCGTAACGGTATCTACGGGGATATTGTTGCAGTAGAGCACGACGCTGTATCCGCTGGCCTTCTCCGCGCCGTAGTTCTTCACGGTCACGTTGGCCTCGAGCGTCTTGCCACCCGTCACGCTCTTCGGAGTAGCGAGCTTGATGGCGGCGAGGTTGTGCTGCTTCTGGTCGAAGACGTTGATGTCGTCGATGCCGACGTAGGTCTTCTCGGGATCACCATCGCAGATGGCGCGGAACTTGATGAGGACGAACTTCTCGTCGGCCCAGGGGGCGAGGCTCAGTTCCTTACGCTCCCATCCATCGGCGGTCACCGTCGAGAGGTCATAGGTGTGGAGCTCGTGCTCCTCGGCGTCGGGTGTCTCGATGAGGATGCGCAGGCGGGCGCGCTCACCCTTCTTGGCGTAGAGGCTGAAGAAGAGTTTCGGATTCTCCGCGCCGTTGAGTGCGATCTTCGGCATATTCATTGATACCTCGTCGCCGACCTGGATGTCATATACTCTGTCGCCGAAACCGGTATCTACGCTATACTGTCTCCAGCGCAGGGAACCAGCGTCGCCGTCGGAAGGATTGTCGTTGACGAGCATCCAGCCGGCAGGATTCATGCGGCTGTTGTGGATGTCATTGCCCTCGGTCCATACGAAACCGTTCTCCAGGTGGCCGTTGCTCAGGCTCTCCTTGAACGGGAGTGTGATGGCCGGGCCAACGATGAGCGGGTGGGTGCCGTAGTAGCCGCTGTTGCCCGCGGGGTTGTCGGCACGTGCGCCGAGCTGGAAGATAGACTGCGTCACACCGTCTCCAGCTTGCGACTCGTCGGGATCAATAGGCAGGGTCATCTCGGTCACGCCCGGGTCGCTCGTGGCTACGAGGTCGCCGATGCTCATACCGTAGGTCGTCTTGATCATCTCGAAGAGCGACACCGTGACCTGTGAGGGATCGACATAACCCTTGTTGGCACCGTAGTTGCGTGCCTCGGGCCACTGTGCGAGCACGTTGTTGCCGTTGTCGAGGAGTTTCACGCCCTCCGGGCTCAAGGGGACGTCGAGTCCGATATAGGCGGAGCGTGATGCCTTCGATCCTTCCTCGCCGTCGAGCAATGCCGTCACACGGTAGCTATGGTAGCCGTTGGAGGGCACGTCGTTGTCTTCGTAGGTGATCGTCTGGCCAGGCTTGCCTGCGCCGAGGGTAGCCACCTTCACGCCATTACGCTTGATGATGACGCCGTCCACCTTGGAGAGCGGCTTGCCATCGACGGTCGTCGTCGGCAGCATGAAGCTCACTGTAGCCTTCAGCTTGCCCTGCTCGGCAGGAGTCACCTCCAGGTCTTCCACGGCTGCGGGCGACGTGGAGAGCGGACCCTTCTCGATGCTGAGGTCGTCCAGGAACAGCCAGTAGCGGTTGGCCTCGGCAGTATTGTCGTGGAATCCGAAGCGGTAGGTCACCTCTTCGTCGAACGTCAGATAATAGGTACGGGTCTCGAAGTCGTCTCCCTTCGGCTCAAAGGTCGGCTGGAGGGTCTTCGTAAACTGGGCGGGGTTGTCGCCCTCGCCGTATTTCACCTCGAAGGAGTTGACCCAGTTGGTGGCTGCGTTGCGGATATTAAACTTGATGATATACTGTCTTCCGGGCAGGAAATGGATGGGGGGCGTGACGAGCCAGTCGTCGTTGCCGTTGTTTGCGCTGTACTCGCTGCGCATACTTCCATCGTAGGAATCATTCCATCCCCATGTCAGTCCGTCGTTGTTGGCGTCGATGACCGTGAAGACATCGGCATCATCGGTCGTGGCGAACGAAGTCTCCCAGTCCGGCTCGATGGGCTGGTCGGAACCACGAAGCGGGGCTTGCACCTGCTTGGCGGGCACTTGCTTCTGTTTTACCACCGGCGCGTCCACTCGGGTGAAGCGCGATGCATCAGGGAAGATCACGGGTGTGGGTGTCTTCTGGATTGCTGGTGCGTCGTCCGTCTGTGCCAACGCTGATAGTGAGGCCAGCGACAGCGGCACGAAAGCCAGTCTGAATAGTGATAATTTCGTCATCTTTAATATAATTAGAACATTAAGTGTATGATTTCATTTGATAATCGTCTCACGTCGATAGTCTGTCCGCAAAATTAAGACAATATTTTGATATGACCAACGATTTCTCCTGTTTTTTTCTCATTCCGCACTTTTTGGGACAAATATCGATGCACATTCCCATGAACGCTCTGTTTTTTTACCAGAAATCTCCCGTTGTCAGTCATGAGATACTGCAGAATGTTCACTCTTTATACATGTATGCGCAACCCCAAACGGCCGATAGAGATTAAACTGAGAACGAATGTAAAGTTTTGTTTAAAAAATCATCCCTTTTTGAACACTTTTAAGGAAATAATTGCTAACTTTGCCCCACCAATGAAACAGAACTACCTATTGACCCTGATTATGTGTCTGCTTCTTAGCTCTTCGCTATGGGCACAGGACGCGCGAAAACTCGTTGCCGACTTCGATAAGAAGGGCAGCGTGAAGGCCGCCAACCGCTTCTTCGACTACCTTGATCAGGAGCAATTCACCGACGAAAGAATACAGTTTGCCACCAACACACCCACAGACTCTCTGCGCAAGGAGGTGTGGTATTGGGCTGGAGAGTGGTTCAACGATACCCAGGAGTATGGGCTCGCCCGCCAATATGCGCTCCGCGCACTGCCCCTCTACCGTCATGACAATGCCGCCAAGGGCGACTGCCTCAATCTGCTGGCCATTATCGGTGTGCGGCTGGCCGACTTCCCTGCAGCCGCACAGTATGCCACGCGTTGCGTCCGCATCTACAAGAAGCTGCGCGATCCCGACCAGACTTCCTCCGCCCTCAACACCTTGGCGGGCATCAACCTGGCTGCCAACCACCCGAGACAAGCTGAAAAGCACATCCTGCAGGCGCTGCGCTATGCCTCCCGCGCAAACAACCGACCGCGACAGGCCGTCATCAATGGCATGGCGTCGGAAATCTACTATAAGCTCGGCAATTACCAGCGTTCGCTTCAATATGCGCAAAAGGCATACGTAATCGACTCTCTGCTTGGCAATGAGGGAAAGATGGCCGTCCGGCTCACCATGCAGGGGGCGGCACTGGGCGGAATGAAGCGTGACGACGAGGCCGTCGCCGTCTATCAAAAAGCTATTCCCACGCTCCGCAGCGTGGGCAATATCCACTCCCTCGGCATCGCTCTCAACCAAATGGGTTTTATCCTTTTGAGACAAAAGCAGGAGCAGGCGGCCGTGGAGGCTTTTCGCGAGGCATCCAGCATCTTCTCGAAGATGGGTGACCTCTATAATGGGTGCACCGCCCGCAAGGGCCTCTATGAGGCTTATTGGAACCTCAACCCCGATAGTGCGCGCCATGAGTTGGAGCGGTTCAACGCTCTCCGCGACTCGCTCTACTCCACATCGACCGCCAAGGCGTTGGCTCGCTACGAGGCAGAGTTTGGCAACGATCAACTGCGCGAGGAGGTCTCGGCGGGTAAGAACGCCCACTTACGTGACCTGCTCATCTCTGCAGCCGTCTTGTTGCTGCTCATCGGCCTTTTCCTTTGGGTGCAGCACCGTCGCACGCGGGCCCATCGGGCACAGTTGCGCCAACTCTTCCGGGAGTTGCACCGTCTCGAAAGTCTTTCTGCCCCTGCGGCAGCCGAGACCGTTGTGAATCCTGAGTTGACAGCGCATTCTTCCGCTGCTGATACAGAGGAAGACTCTGCCACGCCCATTCCTTCCTCCCAAACGACACCATCGCCCGATAGTGTGCAACCTTCCGTGGAGTCGTCGCCCGCCGATATGGCCGATACGCTCTGTCGCCAGGTCATCGAGGTGGTGCGATCGGGAATGGCCAAGGGCGAGGTGAGCGTCACCGCCGTGGCTTCCAAACTCAATATGGGCGAGCAGACTTTCCGCCGCCGCTTTGTCTGCGAGACGGGACAGCAGCCCAAGATGTTCATCACTGCCATCCAGATGGACCTTGCCGCCCGCCTGTTGCTTCAGGATAGCTCGCGCCCCGTGGGCGAAGTGGCACGCGAATGTGGTTTTGACGAGGCCAGTGCTTTCTCCCACGCTTTCAAGAAGGCTTACGCCTGTTCTCCGACGCAGTATCGCCAGGGTGCTTCGCCGGCATAAACATATATATAATAAGGTATAACGCTTCCCAAGGAAGCTGGTTAGTTTTCCTCAAGAATGTCCTGCAAATCGTGGATGACGGTTTGCAGGCATTGTTGTATTTGTGGTTGCTCCAAATCGTTGATATGCTCGGGCGACAAGGAGGTGAGGGCGTCGAGACAACCCATTTGCATCATCGTGGCAATGGGTAGGAGCTTATGGGCGATCTTGCTGATATCGGTGGTGGAAGAGGGCGTCTCGGTGGGGTTTGCTGCGTCGGTAGAGCTTGTGGATGGGTTTTGTATCTGTTGTAACAAGACGAGATACTGCGCCAACTCCTGACGGACCGTTCGGACAATCTCTTCGGCCGCCTCGGGGTCATCGTCTGCAAAGGCAACGAGCGGTGCAAAGCGAGGAGGTATGGAGGTTGACTGTGAGGGTGATGGAACTGTATCGGAAACGTGATCCTGCGAGACACCGAGAACCTTGGCGAGCGCATCGACACGAAATGGTTTGAACAGGCAGTCGTCGAAGCCCACCTCCTTCAGCTGGCTGAGGATGCTGCTGTCGTGTGCCGTCATTGCCACTACCCGCATGTGGGTGTGGTTCAGGTGCTGGATGATCTCCATTCCGTTCATCTCTGGCATCTCAATGTCCATGAGCATGAGGGAGGGTTTCTCGTTGTGGAGGGCGGTAAGCGCGTCGGTGACATGATGGCAGACGATGACCTTCTCTGGGGCGATCGGCAGACGGTGCAGCATCTCTTGCAGCAGTTGCAGCTGCAAGGGGTCGTCATCGAGCAGGAGGATTTTGGAGTCTTCCCATTCCGCAGCGGGTAGGGTGGGAGTAGCCTCGGCGGTTTCCTCCATCTCCGCATCCTCTGTTTTCTCTTCTAACGGAATGGTCACGGTGAAGGTCGATCCGTGGCCCACTACCGACTCCACCTGGATCTCACCGTCCAGGAGCGAGGCCAGCTCATGGGTGATGGACAAACCGAGTCCAGCCCCCTCGATGCCTTGTGCGTTCTTTAGTCGGGTGAAGGCTTGGAAGACGTCGTGCTTCTCCTGCGTCGTCATACCTTTCCCCGTGTCCTTTACCGCCACCGTGAGGCGGAATGCCTTCTCTTCTTCGTTGTCGTTGGCAGATAGGGTCGCCACGACGCTGACGCTGCCCTGCGTTGTATATTTTACCGCATTGCCAACAAGGTTGTCCAATATCTGGCGGAGGCGGAAGGCATCGGCGCGGCAGATGGTACCCTTTCCGCCCTGCTCCGTCTTTCCGTCTGTCTTGTCCTGCCATGCCAGTACCATTTGCAGACCCTTTTCCTCGGCCTTCAGCCGATGGCCTTCCACACACTCCCGAAGTAGTTGCGAGGGTGAGAAATTGACGGGGTGTACCTCCATCAGTCCGTTCTCCAGCTGATGGTAGTCGAGGAGTGAGGCTACAAGGTGGGAGAGGTGTCGCGCCGAACCCTGGATGTGGTCCAGACATTCCCTGCCACGGGGTTGATCGACATAGTCTCTCATCATGTCGATGAAACCTGATATAGAGGCGGCGGGTGCCTTGATGTCGTGGGTGATGGTGAGGAGGAGTCGCTCTCGCTGTTGCATGATGCGCTGGATCTCCTCGTTGGCGTGCTCCAGATTCTCCCGATAGATACGCTCTCTGCGGTTGTCGCGCCAGACATAACCTATTAGGATGACGGCGGCGACGACGGCGACGATAGCCAGCATCCCCATCTGCCACAACAGGTGACGCTGTGCCGTCATGGCCTGGTTGATACTTTGCTGTATCGACTTGCGCTCCCGGCGATGCACCTCACGGAGCTGCTGGGTCGATTTCAGGGCAAGTTGGGCGTTGATCACCTTGAGATCGGCCATTTCCTTGTGTACCGCCTTTGCCTGGTGGCCTGTCGTCACCCGTTCCTTGCGGTCCACCTGTTTGAGGATGGTGACCACGTTGCTCGCCACGTTCACCGGGGTGACGACCGTGTCTATCACGGCCGTGTCGTTGTCCACCTTGATGCTCACCGTATCGGCGCGCTCCTTACGGAACACATCCGCCACCCTGCGGAAGAAACCCTTGCGCGTCTTGACCACTTCTACGACCGTACTTTTCTCCTGCACCTTCTGTGGGGTCTTGGGGTGAACGACGACGGAGTCTTCTCCTTTGTCGAGGCTTTCCACCTTTTCGTGCAGGTAGTTTTTCCCAGTCCTTTCCTTCATGGCCTCCGAGAGTTGTTGCAGATTGGCCTGTTCTGCCTTGAGCAGCGAGGACATCACGCTGTCAGCGGCCTCTCGCTTGCGGATATATTCCCGCGAGGCGTGATTGATGGCAAAGATAGATTTCGTGTTGCTATAGACCAAAGCGATGGCCAGGAGCAGCACGACGGCCACGGCGCAATAACCGGCAGCGACCTTGAAGGGGATTGTATTGCGGTGCATGATGGGTGTTCTGTCGTTTCAGGATGCTAAGATAATACAAATCTGCGACGTGACAAAACTTTGTCGGTACTATTATCAAGATGGAGGTGGATAGCAAAAGGAGCAGGCCATTCCACAATGACTTGCTCCCCTTGACTGCCTATACCTTGGAAGGCAATCCGTAACACACTTTCCCAAGAGGTGTCCTTACTCTGCCGTCTGCTCTGTTTCGACAGGCTGATCTGCCGGCTCTGCGGGCTGATTTACCGTGTCGTCGGAGTCCGTTGTGACGACGGTGTCTGCAGGAGCGACGAAGCTGATAGAGTCGGACTGCATCGTACTTATTGGCTCATTCTGAGCGAAAACGTTACCTACTGAAACCATAACCAACGCTGCGACTGCTGCAAAAACTAACTTCTTCATAATGTTTATCTTTTAAATCGTGAATATTAATTGTTTTGTTGAGCCGCCTCGTTGTGTCTCCATTCCTTGGCGGGCTCACTAATTATATCACAATCTGCGTGCCAACTTTTGGCATGATTTCGTAAGTCGTTGATACATAGCAAGAAAATGGTTTTGGCACGAAAAACGGTGGTGTGGAAAGTGTGGAAATAGTGTGGAATTTTTCTACAAAAAAGTGTGGAGATGCCACCGTGTCATCTCCACACTTCCCCATAGGTGGGGACGAGGCCCCATCCTGGCACGCGGGTTCATGCCGTCTTATATCCCGTATTTCTTCATCTTATTATATAAGGTCTTGCGATCGATGGCGAGGAGTAGGGCCGCCTTGCTCTTGTTGCCGTCCGCGGCTTGGAGTGCATGGACGATCCGTTGCCGCTCCGTCTGCTCGTCATGGAGGGTGATGGGGTCTGTAGGCTGGGCGTGGTTCATACACTGACCCAGTTCCTTCACACCGATGTAGTCGCCTTTGGTCAAGAGGACGGCTCGCTTCATCACATTGTTCAGTTCGCGGAGGTTGCCGGGCCATCCGTAGGAAGCTATTCGTTCGGTAGCCTTTCGGTCGAAGCCGACGACGTGGCGTCCCAGTTCTTGGTTGGCCTGGCGAACGAAAAGGTCGGCAAAGAGGAACAGGTCCGTTCCGCGGTCGCGCAGGGCGGGCATGTGGATCGTGAACTCGTTGATGCGGTGGTAGAGGTCCTCGCGAAACTTACCCTCGGCCACTCGCTGCTCCAGGTTCTCGTTGGTCGCGCAGACCAGACGCAGATCGATGTCGATCTCGTGGGTGCTGCCGACGGGGCGTATTTTGCGCTCCTGAAGCGCGCGGAGCAGTTGCACTTGTACTTCGTAGTTGAGGTTCCCCATCTCGTCGAGAAACAGCGTGCCGCCGTTGGCCGTCTCGAAGGCTCCCTTCTTGTCTTGGTCGGCCCCCGTGAAAGCTCCCTTGACATAGCCGAAAAACTCCGAGGCTGCCACTTCGCGCGGGATGGCCCCGCAGTCGAGGGCAAAGAACGGCTTGTCGGCACGCGGGCTTAGCTCGTGGATGCGACGGGCGACATACTCCTTTCCAGTGCCACTGGCGCCGAGGATGAGTACTGACATGGGGGTGGGGGCCACCAGCGACACGAAGTCATAGAGCCGTCGGGAGGCCTCGCTCTTGCCCTCGATGTAGCGGGGCACGGTATCTCCTCCCTCCGTCGTGGTGCCTGTGGGGTGGTGAGTGGGGGATCTGTCTCTTATACACATCTCCGAGCCCACGAGACGGAGCTACATC
>ENA-OZFV01000630-OZFV01000630.1-human-gut-metagenome-genome-assembly--contig:-NODE-630-length-14899-cov-4.917475_pt1 | contig 14899 bp, 10 predicted proteins | sample MGYA00245110_ERZ653645 | MGnify/ENA primary metagenome ERZ653645 (study PRJEB26926, sample SAMN06165144) | human gut metagenome | biome: ENVO:00009003; feature: ENVO:2100002; material: ENVO:00002003... | reverse complement strand
GCATACTAAATATCAATATATTACAAATCAATTTATATTTTCTGCATCGGGAAATGACGGCTTGTAAGTAGCCATAAGCAACCATAGCCAATTAGAAGAAAGTCGCTGATAACCAGCGGCTTTTCTTTTTATATGGTTTTCAGTCAAATCTGACTGGTTGCGGATTTCCAGCATTATTTTGTACCATAATTCTACCGCCGAACAATTAAGCGGACACTTCGCACTCATCATAGCGACATCTTGGACACGATGTGAGACGCTATGAGAATGAGCGGAACCGCTATAGAAGACACAGTGTGAGACGCTGTGAGAAATTGTGAGACGCGTTGAGACGAAATCGACGAAATTAAAGGCGACTAATATATGGAGGTACAAAGAAAATGCCAGTGGTGCGGCAAACCATTTATAGCACACACGATGGTAACACGCTATTGCAGTAAATCGTGCAATGAAAAAGCGTACAAAGAGAAGAAGCGGAAGCAGAGGTTACAGGAATACGAGGAACGGCAAAATGAGCCGCCCATGCAGGAAGTCGGAATCGTAGGAAGCAAGTTGTATCTCTCCCCTGCCGAAACCGCAACCCTTTTAGGCATTAGTCGCGCCACCATATACCGACACATGGCTGCTGGTATCATTCGGGCGTTGCAACTTCGCGGGCGCACCATTATACGCAAATCCGACATTGAAAAAATGTTCGACAATGCACCCGACTACAAGAAACGCAGCTATGGACGGAAACAGACCGTCCTCTATTACACCACGAATGAGATTCTGGAGAAATACCAAATCCAGAAGAAAACCCTGTATCGTCGTTGCAAACTATACAACATCCCAAAGGTTGAAGAAGGTAGCCGTGTATTCTACAACCGCACCCTCATAGACAAGTATTTTGCCGACCTTGCCGAAGAAATCAATCCGGACTGTTATTACACGCCGGAGCAGGTCATGGAAAAATACGGTATGAGCCGTAATGCCGTTGTCACCTTTGCACTACGGCACAATATCCCTCGAATCAACCGTCACCACGAGGTATATTATTCCCGTGCCCATATAGATGCGATTAAGGAAAAGCAGGAGAAGCTGAATCCTGATTATTATACCTACGATGAAATTACCGAGAAATACAGACTTACCAAAATTAATATCAGCTACTATGTCAACAAATACGACATCAAACGCTTCAAGCAAGGAAGCCGAACAATGGTGCTACGTTCCGAGTTTGACAAAGTCTATATAGAGCATCGTGATGGAACATATACACCCAAGAAACGGGAAAAGAAAAGCGACCTGCCGAAAGAGACCTTTGTAATCCCTGAAGGTTATTACTCATCCGAGCAAATTGCGGCAACTTATCATATGAACAGGAAAACCATTTGCAAGCGATGCCGTGAAAACGACATTCCTAAAATCAGTCATGGTGGGTTCAATTATTACGAGCAACTGTCAGTTGACAGATTCTTCGCCAAATATAAAGCTGCAGACAATATAAAGGAATGGATTAGTGCGGAGCAAATGGAGGAAATCTATGGTATGAGCAAAGATGCCAGATGCTCATTTGTACATCGCCATAAAATCCCGTCCCGTGTTGTTTATGGCAAAGTCCAATATTCAAAAGACCATATCGACATCATCAAAAGCGGAGGTTTCGACCAACGGGAAATGTATTACAGCGTAGCCGAAGCAATCGAAAAATATAACCTGCGTAGGGATGATGTCTACAATTATGCGAGGTATAACAAGATACGGAAGATGTATCACGGGAAGTCCATGTTCCTGTTGAAAAAGGATTTTGACAAGGTGATGGCTGAAAAATCCGGTATCTGAGAATTAATCTGCACAGACAAGAATCATTTTCATCAATGGCAGTCATCAGCATTGTTTCATTGTATTGGTTTGCAACAAATTAATCACCAATTATAAAAACATATCATTATGCACGAATGTAAAACTGTAACATTGAGGACAAGACCTCTAAAGAAAAACATGTTGTCGTTCTATCTGGATTATTATCCCGGTTATCGCGACAAAGAAAGTATGAAAGTAATCCGTCATGAATCTTTGGGCATCTACATCTATGCCGAACCAAAGAATCAACGGGAACAGAACTTTAATGCCGTCATGTCGGAAAAAGCGGAAGCCATCCGATGCCGACGTTTTGAATCCATCGTAAATGAGCGGTACGATTTCTTTGACAAGAGCAAGATGAAAGGAGATTTTCTTGCCTATTATAAGAAAACACTCCGCAAGCACGACCAGAAATGGGAGTTCGTATATCTGCATTTTTTCAATTTCGTGGGTGGAAAATGTTCATTCGAGGAAATCGATGTGGACTTATGCAACAAGTTCAGAGAGTATCTGCTTAATGCGAAACAGCTTAGACGTCCTGAGCGTCCCATATCACGCAATTCGGCTGTGGGCTACTGGTCCACATTCAGAGGATTTCTCAAAATACTCTATCGCAACAAATTGATTCACTCCAATGTAAATGATTTCTTGGAGAAGATAGAGCCGGAAGATGTAGTGAAAGACTACCTGAGCGTAGATGAACTGTACAGATTGGCAGAAACACCTTGCAAAATACCGGTTCTGAAAACAGCCTCGTTATTCTCTTGTCTGACAAGTCTGAGAATCAGCGATATTCTCACATTGCGATGGGAAGAAATCGTGGACTTTGCTGCCGGAGGAAAATGCGTCCACACCGTCACTCAAAAGACAAAAACAGAAGACATCATCCCCATTAGTGACGAAGCCTTGCAATTGATTGGTTATTCTCCCGAAAAGACAGGGCTGGTATTCAAAGGATTGAAAAGATGCTGGACGCAATACCCCATGAAAGAGTGGATCCGAGCCGCAGGTATCACCAAAAACATCACCTTCCACTCATATCGAAGGACATTCGCCACTTTACAGGCTGCTGCCGGAACAGACATCCGAACCATCCAAAGCATCATGGCACACAAGAGCATCACCACAACCCAACGATACATGAAAGTGGTGGATAGCAACAAGCGAAAAGCCAGCAACAAAATTTCCTTGATCCGTAAGGATTAACGGTCATTATTACCTCTTTTATATGGTTAGAGTATGATTTTTGAGTATGATTCATATTCTAACCATAATTATTTGTGAATATCAGTCCAATAACCATTAGTATTTATGGTTATATGGAAATTAGTGCTGAACTTTACGCCATAAAATTGTAAACAATCACAACTATATGGAGAATAATATACAAGTTCAGAAAGCAGCTGATATCAGCAGTTTGGCTGGAGTGGTCATCGTTTCACTCTCGGCACTCACCGCATACAATATCGGTGAAAAGTTCAATCACAACATCCTATTTGATGCCACCATTTTTATTATCTCTTTGGTAATGCTTATTTTGACCTTTGCCATATTCCGCAAAGTAATGGCAGGGCTTTTTACGACAATCTCAAGTAGTACTACAAATAAGCAAGTACAAAGCGAATGTTCACAAGAAAGCAGCCATCAAAATGCTAATCAAGATTCAGTAGAAGAGGAACAGATACCTGATAGTTTGGAGAGATATGAGAGCATTCTTGTGAAAGAGCAACTGAAGGAGGTGAAACGAAAAAGGGACACCATGATAGCTATCCGTGAGTATGTAGTGGAAAAGACCTCGAAATATCTCTCAAAAGAGAATATCAGCACACTATTCAGGAATATAGAGTGTATTGCTGAAAACCGGGTTAACGATTGTCAGCCAATCCATTCAACGAAAGAAGCAAAAATCAGTTCTCCCTCTTTAAGACACTTAGCTTGGAATATCGGTGAACGGCTTGGAGTCTCTCGTCGCGACAGAGCGATATTCATTAAATCTTCTTTCCCATACGAATTGCGCAACGCTGATATAGAATATCTGGAAGCAAATTTGCGTGTTAATGTCCCATGCGACATTCCTATTGACGTGCCGGACAAAGGAGATTTCCACTTTCACAACAATACTTGAAAATTAAATCGTGCAGACGGTAATCATTGTTCCGGCTGACAGATTTCTGCAAAATTTCATTCTGTTGGTTTGCAGCATATTAATTCTAATTATTGAAGATATGAACACAACAGATTTGACTTTTAATGACCTGCCCAAAGTGGTAGGCGAACTCTGCGAGAGAATCGCAGGAATGGAAAATTTACTTAGGGACACTCTTAACCGCCAAAGCGAACCAAAAGAGAATTTGCATGTACCTATGACGGTACAGGAAGCCTGTGCCTATCTGAAAATGCCAGTCTCCACCTTTTATTACAAGATAAAGAAGGACAACATTCCGGTTATCAAACAAGGAAAGCACCTTTATATCTATCGTGACGAGCTCGACAAATGGCTGGAGGCATCACGCAAAACTTCAGTACCTCTCACCTATGAGGAAGAAAACGAAGCGATGTATGCCTCACACCGTCGCAAGCCTAATCCTAAAAACTGGTAAGTATGGAAACTGCAACACCCATTGAGGATTTTGCTCAAATCACTACGAGATGGCAAGATACTATGCTCAGTTTGGAAAAGGTGTACGAACAGGAACCGGAAGTCCTGAGTATAGGCGGAGTGGCTATCGGAACATTGGGAAATTTCAGTGCATCCATTGGCAAGGCAAAAAGCAAAAAGACCTTCAACGTGTCGGCTATGGTGGCAGCAGCTTTGTCCGGAAAGGAAGTCCTTAACTACACAACGGATTTTCCTGATGGGAAAAACCGCATCCTTTACATTGACACAGAACAGAGTCAGAATCATTGCATGATTGTAATGCAACGTATCATGAAACTAGCAGAGTTGCCGGCTAATGAAGATTGCGCCCGTTTCTATTTTCTCGCTCTACGCAAGTTCAATCCGAAGGAGCGTTTGGCTATCATAGACGATGCCATCAGTCAGATTGAAGGGCTTGGTTTTGTCGTGATTGACGGAATCCGCGACTTGGTTTATGACATCAATTCACCGAGTGAAGCCACATGTGTAATATCCAAACTTATGCAGTGGACTGACGAATACCAGATTCATCTTCACACCATTCTTCATCAGAACAAAAGTGATGAAAATGCCCGTGGACACATTGGCACGGAAATCAACAACAAAGCGGAAACGGTCATCCAAATCGAGAAAGACAAGGACGACAGCAAAATCAGCAAAGTGGAAAGTGTGCATACCCGCTCAAAGGACTTCCTGCCATTCGCTTTCTACATCAATGACCAATCGCTTCCCGAACTTCTGCCGGACTATGTGCCGACCAAGAAAAGTGCTGGTCGTCCCAAGCAAGAACCATTCTCCCCAGGTAAGAACATTCACGAATCCACCCATCGCAAGGCTCTCGAAATGGCTTTTGAGGGGAAAGAGACTATTTCGGGATATAAAGCTTTGGAAGAAGAACTGACCACTGCCTACGAACTGGCAGGAACAAAATTGAATCACAACAAGATTGTGGAAACAATTAAGTTTCTCACGAACAAACGGATGGTGGTTCAGGAAAGCCGTGGCATTTATCGCTTCATACCGGATTACCACTATTGACTCTCCACTTGACTTTATTCTCAAAGCGTGTATTCTTGTGTAAGTCAAAGTTAAGTGCAACGGCTGGTTTCATGATAATTCTCGAAACTGGTCGTTGCCGTCTTATTTCCCCAACCTATCTTTTTTAAGCCAAGGGCTTGCCCGTTGTACAAAGATTATCTTGTACGGGGAGCCTAATACCCCAAGCGACCAAGCGGTCGTTTGAGAGTGCCAGATATTTCAGCAAGCTGATTGGTGAGAAAAAGGCGTTATTTGAACCTTTTATCTTTATGCCAGCCTCGATATGTCATTCTTGACAAAGACGAAATCAACACGCCAATTTGCGTCCGGCTTGCCCGTTATACAACATTTATTGAGTTAGGGTAACTCAATACCCCAAGCGATGAATCGCTCGTGAGAAGTTGCCAATAACCATGCAAGCCGGATATGGTTTTATTGCAATTATGGAATGTATCAGCTCTCCACGCAATTATGTTTTGGTTGGGCTATCCTCTGTTTAATAGCTGGCAGGGATAAGCGCATTTCAATAATGCTTTTACGAACTCTTTTATGAACCCTACTGGTTCTTTTATGAACTCTTATGTGAACTCTTTTCCTGCTTTTAGGTTGATATCCCGGAGTAATGTCGGCCACCATAAATGCAGATACTCGATAATGAACACAGAACTATTGTCCGAACGCTTGCCAATCAGTCGAAACGAATCTGCCATATCTCTATGAATATTTTGCCAACCTCAGAATGGCACCGTAATCATTCCATATCTAATGGAGGAAGGCTATTATCCTCAAATCTATCAAAGTCTGATTGGAAAAGACGGTCTTGAATGATCCTGTATTTTTCAAACTCGGATTCAGCAAACTCTTTGGCATATTCGGCAGGAACTTTTCCGCTGTCCTGCAATATTGAGCTCTCAAATAAATTTATGAATTTGTCTATTCGCTTTGCCCAATCTTCCATTGTCATTGGTATATGACGCATAGCCATACTCTCTGCCATATCAAGCGAAGCATTGACTATTCTGCCCATTTCTTCCAATTCTTTTTCTCGCAAATAGTTCTTTGCAACGGACACATCAGTTTTGACAATTTTTCCATTCGGAGCGTTTTCCCAAGTGGTCAATCCCATGTGTTCTTTATTCGCATCGGCTCGTTCGACTATCAACTCCGCAGCAGTATGCCCATGCACAGCATAGTGCATTTTGTTCTGTACCTTTTTGAAGAAAAGACGAGTTGTCGGAGCATCTTTGTTATAGTCTATAGCCGTAGCATAAATATCGGTCAGTTTCTGATAAAAACGACGCTCACTCAGCCTTATCTCCCTTATTTCGGCAAGCAAATGCTCAAAGTAATCCACACCTAAGAAAGCCCCGTTCTCCATTCGCTTATGATCAAGCACATATCCACGGATGGCAAACTGACGAAGCACAAACGTACACCACTGACGGAACTGTGTGGCACGAACAGAATTGACTCGATATCCGACACTGATAATGGCATCGAGATTATAGAATGCCGTATCGTAATTCTTGCCATCCGAAGCAGTTGTTTCCATTTTGGAAATAACTGATTTTCCGTCCAACTCACCACTCTCAAAAATATTTTTAAGGTGCTTACTGATTGCTGGTACTCCTACATCAAAAAGCTGCGCCATCGCCTTTTGTGTTGCCCAAATGGTCTCATCCTTATACATCACCTGAATCCCATCCTCCTTGCCTTCAAGCATGAAGATAAGAAACTCTGCCGCACTATTTCGTATTTCTATGTTTTTTGCCATAACAAAATCATTTAAATTGTGACAATGGTTCACAAAACATTTTGTTAACGACTCTATCACGCATTAACTTCATGTCCGTAAAATTACGACATATATTTTGTGCGATTTCCAGATAGTTATCTGAACCATCATCTTTTTGGTAATAATATGGCTTTATTGAAACACAGTTTTTATGTTCAAACAAGGTGTTTAACAGCGTTCGGTCTGAGTTGCCACAAGAATGCCCCATGATATAAACTTGATATGGAGCAGATTCAATGAACTGAAGCAAATTACGATATTTTCCCGACTCTAAATACTTTATAGATTTGATGTGTCTTAAGCACTCATTATTTGATTGTTTAAGGAAATCTTTATAATCCTCATCAAGTTCATCACCATAGCCAAATATTATGCTATCGGGATTATTCAAGTCTCCATGAATATGATTTGTAGATGCAACTTTCAGATACCCATACTTGTCTGCTACTTCAGTATAATTAAAACTAAGTAGCATAATATTCTCAGGAATTATTAAATCCTTTAGGTAAATTTCATCTATCTCTGACGAGCTCACAAATTGCTTTCTGAGCTGTTTGATATCCTCTGCCATAAAGTGCCTGTCGCTACCTTCAAAACCATATCTACAAAGCAACTGTTGGTACACATTGTCTTGTTGGATTAGATAATCTACATAGTCATAGTAAACCTGTAATTGCGAAATACTAATATCATCTTTACGAATATTTCCATAAATTTGACGTAGTATTTCCGTATTACACTTTATATTATCAGTTGTGATAGAAGAAAGATATTCAGCTAAAAGTTCTTGAATATAATGTAGCTGTTTATTGATTTCTGAAATTGCATAATCACAGTTGTCTGGACTTACAATCAAGTTTCGCAATAAATCATAATATTCCTTTTCTATGTCAACCCACCCTTTAGTTTCAATACAAGTACATATATTCTGAAAAAACGGAGACAACGAAAACTCATAAGATTTTGAATCATTGGCAATACTATCAATAATCTCTTTACCGGACGGTTTGTTAATAAACTTAGGAAGACAAAATGCAAAGACATTCCAACAGCGATTATCATTGTCTGAAGTAATTTTGATAGAACAAAGGCAATCCTCTGATATAGATGTAAGATTTCCTGCAAAAGAATTTACTCGTTTCTCCCAATACCAGTTTATAAAATTTTCATATTTAGTAGGAAGTCCATGTGCCAAGTCAAAGCCGTTTCCAATAAGTACTATTCTATTCATTACTGTTACTTCCTTTATTGAGGATTTTTTATGTCTAAAATAAAAATCCTAGTTAATCGTTCTGTATTTATTTGGTTCATACTACGGTTCTGCCACCATTGATGAATAAGAATCATAGTCAATAGCATAAGGGCGAGGCCGACTGTGCCGTTTGAAACTTTCAGCCTGTTCCAAAATCTCCTTGAACACCTCATCACGAATTTTAGGTGGATATCCTGCACGAGCTAACAGGACAATTACATTCATCTTCAATGTCGCCCGAAGGTCAGGACGGTTTAACCAATCTGAAACATCCGACTGTTCCTCTACCATCGTTTTAATTTGCTTAGCCAACTCTGTCAATTTCTCATTCGAGAAATTTTCAATGAAATCGTATTTTACCGCCACAGATTTCAGAATATCAAAGAAAGCCTTCTCTTCAAATGATAGCCCTATAGAATTGCCGGCAGTACGTTCATTTGCCACATCCTCCATAAGTCTAACCATCTCTCCAACGACATCATCAATCACATCGTTGGCAAGTGCAGCATCATCTGAACGGTCATTGTATTTTTTGACAATATCTTCCAAGCGTTTCGTGAAATCTATGCCTTTTTGCCTGTTGATTTTCCGAAACGATTCAATAACCTGTTTCAAAAGTTGCTCCATCAACTTGACTTTGGTGTTTTTGTAGGGAATTTGGTCAAGACGTTGCATATATTCCGATGAAAGAAGGTCTATTTCTTCATCGGCGGCAACACCGATTTTAGCCACCTCTTCCACCGCTTCGGACATTAAGGCATCTTTCAACATTTCGCTCACACGCTTATTCATCTTGACAGCATCCGGTGCATTATCTCTCGTCAGTTTAGAGATTATGGAACGGATGGCCAACATAAAATGAATATCGTTGTCTTCCGCCTCTGTCAGATGTTCTGAGTTGCAGCATATATCATACGCACCTTTCATCTTTTTACAGTGTCGCATAAAACGAGTTTCAAGTTCTTTGGTATGTTGAATATATTCTGCTCCCGTTTGAAGAATGCCTAACTGTTCAAGAGGCGTTCCAATAAAATAGCCAGACCAGTCAAAAGCATGAAACATCCGCTTAATCACATCCAATTCGTCCTTAACAACTTTTACCGCTTCTTCAACAGTTTCGAGATCCGGGCCATCGACATCTCCATTTCCACCATATTGATGAAGAGCCTCGTTCATCTGCTGCTTTATGCCGAGATAATCAACCACAAGCCCTTTCTCTTTTCCGGGATAAACACGATTAACACGAGATATGGTCTGAATCAACGTGTGCATTTGTAAAGGTTTGAAGCAGTACATCGTATCAAGGCTCGGTACGTCAAAGCCAGTTATCCACATATCCACAACAATCGCAATCTTAAAATTGCTTTTCTCTTCTTTGAACTGTTTGTCCAACGTTTTCCGGTATTCATCATTGCCGAGCAGATTATAAAGTTCGTCAGAATCATTATCCTTGTCGCGAGTGATGACCATAGCAATACGCGGCATCGGCTTGATTTCTTTGCGTTCCTTCTCCGAAAGAGTTTCCCCTTCAATACATTCTTTGATTTCCGCCCATTCCGGTCGTAAATGGATAATCGCCTGATAGAGGTTCCAAGCAATGGAACGACTGCTACACACAATCATAGCTTTACCCAACACCGTCGAACCTTCCTCAATCCGCTTTTCGTAGTGTTCCACTATATCTTGGGCAATTTTGGCAAGCAAATCAGGGTCATTCAGGATAACATCAATCCGAGTCATCATTTTCTTGCTCTCCTCTATCTGATAGTCACTTGCTCCTTCTTGCTTACATTGGTCATAGAAAAGCTCTATTTCCTTCACCTTAACCGAGTCAATCATGATTTTAGCAGCACGACCTTCATAGACTATCTTACGAGTGATCTCATCCGCAACCGCTTCGGTCATGGTGTAACGGTCTACAATCGGACCAAACACATCCAGCGTATTATCAAGCGGTGTTCCCGTAAATCCTACGTATGTAGCATTCGGAAGAGAATCGCGCAGATACTTGGCAAAACCATAGTGATGCTTTACACCCTTTTCCGTTATAGTTGTTTTCTGCCCTAAACCGGCTTGTGAACGATGAGCCTCATCAGATATACAGATAATGTTTGCACGATTGCTCAATAAGCCTGTGCTTTCCTCGAACTTCTGAATCGTTGTCAGATAAACGCCTCCGGCAGTACGCTTTTCAAGGTGTTCTTTAAGTTTCTCCCGACTTTCTACTTGAACGATTGTCTTGTCTCCAATGAATTTGGTAGCATTTAAAAACGACTTAGACAACTGATCATCAAGGTCTGTACGGTCTGTTATCAGAACAATGGTAGGACTGCTCAATTTTTTGGAACGCATCAGTTGTCGGGCAAGAAATAACATGGTGTACGACTTACCGCACCCTGTAGCTCCGAAGTATGTGCCCCCTTTTCCATCACCATCAGGATTCAAGCGTGAATGTTTCAGAATGTTATTGAACAGTTGAGTGGTAGCAAAATACTGCGGATAGCGGCACACGATTTTATCCTCGTCCTTGGGAGTATCTGGCAAATAGATAAAGTTATGCAATACATCAAGCAGGCGTTCCTTTCTGAACAATCCGCGCATCATCGTGAACATAGTATCAAAAGCACCATCAAGAATAGAATCCGTAGCTTCCACCTTATGCCATCCGTAAAAGAACTCATATGGTGCAAAAAGTGAACCGACTTTATTGTTCACGCCATCGCTGATTACTACAAACGCATTATAGCGGAACAATTTAGGTATGTCACGCCTATAACGTACCGTCAGTTGCTTGAAAGCGTTTTCTATTGTGGTATTTTGCTTGATGGCATTTTTAAATTCAAGTACCACCAAAGGCAGACCATTAACAAATACAATACCGTCAGGAATGCGATGATGCTCACCGTCAATGACAAGCTGATTGACGAACTTAAATATATTATTCTTTCCCAACTCATTATTATCCACCTCTGTATAATCAATGGGATAGATATGAAGATTTGGTAACTTAGGATTGGTTCGTTTCAACGAAAAACCTTCTTGCAGAAGTCGCAACGCTTCTACATTCTCTGCATATACACCACCCCCATCTGAAGTTTCCAATCTGGCGATTACCCGATTGATTTCATCCTCGGTGATATGGTCGGTTTTATATTTTTTCCGCAGATAAAAGCGCAAATCATCGTAGAGAATAACGTCTCGTGTATCACGCAGAATGCATTCTCCATACACATAGTCGTAACCCTCTTTTTGGAAAAGCTCGACAAATGCTTGCTCTAATTGTGATTCGTGGAATGAAGACATTATCTTTTTCTCCTTTTCTTTTTAGGCTTTGTTGCAAGATTTGCTTTGTATTTAGCAACACAGTCGTTTATAAAAATATCCTTACCATGCTTTTCAAATAGTGACTTTACGACAGTTATTACTGATTGAGAATATTTATGTATAGGATTTGATTTCTCACCATGATAAATTTCTGTATGTCTTTTAGGCTTATTCTTTATATCTAATGCATAGATAATTGCTTGCATTTGGTAAGAATTGATATTGAGCTCTATTTGTAATTCTTTTGTTGTTAATGGATATACAGCGTTTGTATCAATAACCGCATCATCAACATCTATTAATCCATCAATAGTACCGACTAATTTTAAAGTAGGAAGTCCTTCTCCTTCTTTTTCTGTAAAATGACCTTCTTGAATAAAATTCAATTTATCCACCAAATTCTTATCAATCAAAACTTTTTTATCACCATAAGAGATTTCACCATTGTATCTGTCCAGTATATTTATTTGACGTGGCCCAACCAACGCTATCTTTTGAATATGCTTTATCCAAAGAATGCGTTCTTTTTCCCTCTCGCACTGAAGAAGTGAATTAAGTTCCGGATATTCAATCTCTTTTGTTTCACCTCTATAACGATAATAAATAGCCCCCTCTCGCAAAATATTATCCTTTGATTTTTTACAAACAATAGGTTTTTCTTCTGCTTCTTCTACGATTAGAAAACCAAAAGTTTTTTTACTACCATCATCTAATTCTTTTTCAAGAATATCAGACCGCCACTTTATTGAAGGAGCAAAATATTCTCTCAGACGACCATCAATTTCTTTTGGGTCAATTTCTTGGAATCTAGTATTTGACATACCTAATGGAATATGTGGAGAATCTTGAATTCCAAACATAATCATTCCTCCCTTATTATTGGCCATCCCAACAAGGGTCTTAAGATACTTTAGAAGATTGTCCCCTTTTTGAAAATTTTGTTTGTATTCCAAAATGGCACTTTCTCTCCTCTTTAGATAGCCTTTTGAATCTAAATCAAATAAAAACTGCATATATTAATAATTTGAAAGTTTTGAGAGAAAGTTAGTTTGTAAACATTCCATAATCCAGTTCTCTTTATCAAGACAAATCGAAAGTCCTGCAATCCCATTAATTGATTTTACATATAACTCTATCTTTTCTAATGGCGGAATCATCATTTCAATATTAGTAAGACTGGTTTGTGTAATCAGGTTTTGCACACCACCACCTATTAACTTTTGGTAATTTACATTCTTTAGAACTTGGTAGGCATATTCATAGTATGGCGATTTTGCAACTAAAACGTTATCAGCAGCCCATGCAGAGGATAAATATCGATTAACCACTCCAATCGTTCCTACTCTACCCGTAGTGATAAACGGTTCATTTTGATTATGCCAACGAGAGTATCCGATAATACCTGATGCACCAGCAACTGGATATTTATAGTCATCGGTTTGGATATCAACCTTGTCGGATAATGATTGACCACTTGATATAGTAATGACTTCACCAAGTTTACCCATCCGCCACCCTTCTGACAAATTTTCAGGGTCAATATCATCCACAAACATCTTACGATAGATAGCTTTGGCGGTTTCTTCAAGCGTAGTTATCAATCGGCGGTTGTTCTCTATTCGCTGCTCAATAGCCTGGTATTCAGATACGATTTTCCGCTGCTCCTCTATGGGAGGAACAGGAAGCATCACATCACACATCTCACTCCATTCAAAGACTTCACGCGCAGAACCATGCGATTTAAAACGGGCATATCTATCAAATTCTGGTCTACGAAACCACATCATCAGATATTCCGGCAATAATTCTGTTTCGTCAATGACTTCAAAAACAATATAAGCCTGTGAAATAATACAAGGAGATTCCCCCTCATACAAAGCAATTGTTATTTTATCTCCATTGCGAGAAGTTACAGGAACATAGCCAAACTGTCGAGGTTGGACTATTTTATATGTACTCATATCAGTCCCCGTTGTATTTGCAATGGATGTGATAAACTGCTTAGCAATGCTTAAACCAAGCAGTTTATTTACAACCAAGTCTCGATTGCGCACATCAACTTGCCGGATATAATTACCCAATCTTTTATAATTCGATTTCATAACCCAATGATTTAAAAACATTAAGTACTGATTCTCGACTTTTGGCTTCTTGACGAAGGATGTCGGCAAGTTCCAATTGAAGTTCCTTCATGCGTATGTCATAATCCACCGACTCATCCCGATTGACAAATTCGATGTATTTGGAAGGTACCAACGAGAAACCTTTGTCTGCAATTCCTCCATCTTCACCAACACTTACCGATTTACAGAACTCCGGTATATCGGTATAGGTTTCTGTATGCCCCTCTCGCTGCCAGTTGTGGTAGGCATCGGCCACTTTACAAATATCCTCATCGGTGAAACGCACATATTTCTTTTCAAAGGGTTCGCCCATCTGACGCATATCTATGAAAAGTATCTCCTTTTCGCGGTCGCGATAGTGTATCTCCTCTCCATTACGGTGGACGATACGTGCCTTTTTGTTTGCATTAAGAATCCAAAGTGTGACAGATATATCGGTAGAGTAAAAAAGGTTTCGAGGCAGTATAACAATCGCTTCCACCAATCCGCGTTCAATCATCTTACGGCGGATCTCCCCCTCTGTTCCATCGGCACTCAATGCGCCATTGGCAAGAATGAAACCAGCCACGCCATTGGATGAGAGTTTGCTCACCATATTGAGAATCCAAGCATAATTGGCATTAGAGGTAGGCGGCACGTCATAACCATCCCAACGAGGGTCGTCCGTCAGTTGGTTTTCCGCTCTCCAATCTTTCTGGTTAAAGGGAGGATTGGCCATAATGAAATCGGCTTTCAAGTCTTTGTGCTGGTCATCGGTAAATGTGTTGGCTGCATAATCACCTAAGTCGGCAGCGATACCACGAATAGCAAGGTTCATCTTGGCCAGTTTAAAAGTCTGTCTCTTATACACATCTCCGAGCCCACGAGACGGAGCTACATCTCGT
>ENA-OZFV01000619-OZFV01000619.1-human-gut-metagenome-genome-assembly--contig:-NODE-619-length-15039-cov-8.771890_pt1 | contig 15039 bp, 10 predicted proteins | sample MGYA00245110_ERZ653645 | MGnify/ENA primary metagenome ERZ653645 (study PRJEB26926, sample SAMN06165144) | human gut metagenome | biome: ENVO:00009003; feature: ENVO:2100002; material: ENVO:00002003... | reverse complement strand
AGGTATTAATAAATTATATATGCATTCATAACAATTAAAAGATATCTTCCTGTCATTTCAGAACAAATTATCATTCTTTTTATTAACTTTGTAAATAACCTTATCAAAAAACAAGAACGATGATCAAGAGAAAAGATGGATTTAGTGGAGAAAGGGCCTTAGTTGTCCCGCATTCTATCATCGAAGAAATGGAAAAACATCCCTTGATGGCACCATTGCACATCACGGACATAGGTTATTATCCCAAAGCGGAATACCACTACCGGGAGCGCAGGGAGCCGATAACCCAATACATCCTTATATACAACGTGGAAGGAAGAGGATGGTATCAACTTGACGGACAAAAATATGAAGTAAAAAGCAACCAATATTTTATCCTGCCGGCAGGCAAGCCGCATGCGTATGGAAGTTACGAAAATGAAGGATGGACCATCTACTGGATCCATTTCAAAGGATCCCTTGCCGAACATTATGCACAGGGAGCTTCCAAGCCTATTGATATTCTTCCGACAATCGACTCGCGAATCAATACACGTATGGATTTGTTTGAAGAAATCTACCACACGCTGGAAATGGGATATAGCAGAGAAAATCTGCTGTATGCATGCAGCTGCTTTGCACACTATTTGGGAACACTCAGATACCTGCAATCTTACCGGAATGCTTCATATAATGATTCCATTTCAAGCGATCCCATTATGATTACGGTACATTATATGAAAGAAAATATCGGGAAGAAAGTTACGCTACAGGAACTCGCTGACAATTTGGGTTACTCAGCCTCTCACTTTTCTGCCATCTTTACGCAAAGAATGGGGAATTCTCCTCTTAACTACTTTAACCAGCTGAAGATTCAGAAAGCATGTCAGTTACTCGACTTCACGGATATGAAAATCAATCAGGTCTGCTTCAAAGTCGGTATTGAAGACAACTTCTATTTCTCCAGACTCTTCCGCAAAATAATGGGCATGTCGCCACAAGCTTATAAACAAATGAAAAAAGGATAATAAATCGAGTAGGAGGAACGGGATTAATTCCCGTTCCGACCTCTCACACCACCGTACGTGCCGTTCGGCATACGGCGGTTCCCTAATTAACCTTTAAACACAGGATGATAGTACATCTTAAAAGTAGGGTAACCAGCTCGAAGCAAACGCTCATCCGACAAAGCCGCTTGTACAGTGGGATGACTTGCCATTCGCCAGTATTTCTTACGACAAAAGGCAGCCATTCGCACACGGTTCTCATCGGGAATAAGCTTCTTCAGATTTCGATACCGGGTTCGGACTCGTTTCCAAGACTTCCAAATACACATCCGTATGCGATGACGGAGCCAACCGTCCCATTCCTTTATCCTACTTTTGAGACCTGCAAACTTAAAATAGTTGAGCCAACCACGGATATACCAAGTCAAACGTTGTTTACGATATTCGTAGCTCCAGCCGTTATTACGGCTGGTGAGTTCACGTATCTTAATCTTCATCTTCTTGATACTATCGACATGGATGTAGAATTGGCATTTGCCATTTCTACGACCAAAGGCATAGGAAAGGAATTTGATGTCACGCATATAAGCAACATGGGTCTTATCCTTATTCACCTTTAGAAAAAGTTTCGTTTCAATAAAGGAAAGCAGATTATCCAATGTGCGTTGGGCGGAACGACGGCTTTTACAAAAGATGACCAAGTCATCAGCATACCGAACGAACAAATGCCCACGTCTCTCCAGTTCCTTGTCCAACTCATTAAGCATTATATTGCTTAATAAGGGGCTCAATGGACCACCTTGAGGAACTCCGACCGGACTGTCCTCTTTCTTGCCTCCTATAAGTACACCGGAGTTCAGATATTTATGAATCAGAGAAATGACACGACCGTCTTTGATGGTACGTGACAGGATTTCTATCAACTTACTATGGCAGACTGTATCAAAGAATTTCTCCAAATCCATATCGACCGTGAACACATAACCGGCAGAGATATATTCGCCACATTTTAATAACGCATCATGAGCACTACGATGAGGGCGGAAACCATAGCTGGTTGGTGAAAATTGAGGTTCATAAAGAGGTTGAAGCACTTGTGAGATGGCTTGCTGAATCAAACGGTCAACAACCGTGGGGATACCCAAGTTACGTGTCTTCCCACTCGACTTGGGAATCTCCACACGACGCACGGGGTTCGGATGGTAGTTACCATCATAAATGGAAGTTATTAGCTTATCCTTGTGGCAACGAAGATAAGGAAGCAACTCGTCCACTTCCATACGGTCAATGCCGCCACTACCCTTGTTACTCTTTACCTGTTTATAAGCAAGGTTTAGATTAGAAGGGGAAAGAATGTATTCCAATAACTCTCCTTTTTCCTGTTTAATGGCTGTAAGATGATTTTCAGTTATCCCAATGAAAGTCTGCATACCAATCAGCACTTCAGGTTCCACCCTCTGCGCCGATTGGTCGGATAGAGTTTCTATGTTCTGCTTTCTTCCCATCATAAGGTAACATTCAGGTATCTTACATAATTAAGGTTCAGCCCTTCCCCATTATGGTGAGTAACAAGTACTATGGCTTCGGCTGACTTCTCACGACAAATCTTGTTTCAACCAGATACAGTTGTGGTGCATCTGTCCGTGAGACCTCCCCAGATAAGAACGTACGCTTTCATCTCATATACTCTCTGATTCTACTACATAGGGATTCGGATAGTTATAGGACTTTATTTTGTTTAGCAAACTTGTCCTCCAAATGTAGCCTTATAATCAGTTTCTGTTCGTAGAGCCGAGAGTTTGCCGCCAGCTTCCTTCAGATTCCTCCTCGCGAAGGACACCCTTGCCTTGGGCTAACGATTCCCACTATCAGGGCTCGTTCGGGACTTACACCCTATAGCGCACGCCCATGCTGGGCGTACAAACAAGCGTGTGAATCCATCACGGACTCACACGCTCCACCCATTTCATAAAGTTTTATATTAAAGATACCTGTCAGTTTCTTTTTATTCCTTTTCAGGAGAGAGAATTCAGACCAGTTCTTCAATCAAGGAACAAAAAGCTTGAATTCCCTGATGGTTTACATCTGCATTCTTCAGCTCTTCCAGCAAATGAAGTGATTTATCTTTCTGATTCAATCCCCAGTAGCCCAAAGCCATCATATATTTGCAATGGATTACATTTCTGATATTCAAATCATCTTCCCAAATCAACAGATCAGGCAAAGAAACAGCAAAATAATCAATACGCACTTTGTCAAACAAATGCTTTTCTCCATAAGCTACCAATTTATGGAAGCGGCTGTTAGCTTCTTCTTCACGGCCCAGCTTCAATAAAGCCATACCCTGATAGAAGATCTTGTCAGGTTTCTGGTCATTGTAATAAATGGCAGCAACCGGTTCGGTCGGACCTTGTACAGCCTGTTCCCAGCAAGACTTCGCATTCTCCAGGTCACCCATCTGCTGATAAGCACATCCCATCAAGTAATAGAAGTCATTTTCCTGAGCTCCCTGCAACTTGCCTTCTCCCAAATGATGCGGATAAACCAGACATTCCTTCAGCCAGTTCAAGGCTTCAGCCGAATGTTTCTCCTGCAGACATTTCTTCGCCAGTTCCACACGGGCTATCTGATATTGGGCAGGCACTTTTCCTTCACCACCTTCCCAAGGATGGAAGATCCTTGCATCCAGCAACTTGCGAGCCTCTTCATATTCACCAACCTGATTCAGCAAAGTTATCTGTTCCAGATACAAATCATCTCGCTGGGCAATCAATTGAGAGTTCTTTCGAAGGAAAGCCAGACGTTCTGCATGCGGACGGCCAAGTCTCTTATACAACTGATCAAGCTCCATCAGCACACGGGCATCGGATGAATCCAGAGCAAAGGCTTTTTCCATGCACTGCAATGCCTCTTCCGTACGCTGTTGCTTATTGAAATAAGCCAAAGCCAGGTTACGCCATGCGGACGGGAACTGATTATCCAGTTCAACAGAAGTTTCCCATTCGCGGACAGCCAGGTCATATTGACGTTTGTCATACCACAAATTGCCCAGATAATAATGAGCTTTGGCATCTTGTGTGTTATATTGTGTTGCACATTCCAGCGCAAGAATATCTTCCAGACGATTCGGGAAGCAATAATCCGGACAAGCAGCTGCTGCATTCTTGAATGCTTCTTCCTCCAGATGCAAACCTCCCTGTACACTGCACCAGCCGATATAATAATGAGTCATCGGAGTGGCGAAGCCTCCAGAAACGGCCTGATTCAAGACATCAACAGCTTCTTTCCAACAGCCGGCAGCCGCATAGTCCAATGCCAATTCATGATAGTTGTTAGCTTCCTCACGCATCAGCTCCTTCCATGCAGAAAGATCACTCTCCGACTGAGTCAGAAGGAAACGTTCATAAAGGCAACCGAAATTGAAGCGATCCAACTTCAGTGATTCTGCAATCAGTTGAAGAGCTTCTTCAGAACGGTTTTCATAACGCAGAACTACCGTTTTCAAATGACGTGCCTTATGGTTATGCCAGTTTCTGATCAGTGAACGGTCTGCTTCCTCCAATGCATCATCCCAACGACGCTGCAATGCTGAAATCTGGGCGCAGGCAAAATAACCTGCATCCTGCCAGGCTCCATTCCAACAAGCCTTATAGAAGCGATTATAAGCCTCATCATATTTACCCTGATATTTCAGGACAAGTCCCAGGTTGTACAAAGGCTCACCATCATAAGGATTCGGATTACGCTTCAGCTGGGTCTTTATTGCCTGACGCAAATAAGTCTCAGCCTTCTGGAAACGTCCTTTTCTCAAATACCATAATCCCAAAGCATTATTATTGCGCACATCTGTCGGATCGCGTCTGAGTGCTTCTTCGTAATAAGCTACCGGATTATAAGTTGCATGACGATACTGCTCCAGATGCAAGCCGGTAAGATAAAGCTGTTCTGTTGTAGCTATTTCATGCGGAAGCAAAGCCGGTTCAGCCGGTTCGGGTATAGGTTTAACTTCATCCGGTTCGCATTGCCAGCCAAGCACCTCACGTCCACCCGACAGCAGACTCAAGTGCAAATCCTGGAAGCGGACATTGCCAATCTCTACTGACTGTTCAAACACCTCTTCCGGTGACAGAGTCTGTTCCTGATCAAATAATACCTGATTACCCGCAACAAGACGAATACGTATAAGTTGTCTTGAAGTAGCAAAAATCTTCAGACGTACACTTGATTCTCCCTCCTGTTCTACATTCAACAGCAGATCTTTGCTAGCATTCTTTACCACACCCAATTCACGGTACGGAAGGAAGTACTGCACAAAGCTCTTTTCTTCATAAGGCTGCAACCAGGTAAAGTCAGGCTGGTTATCAGTATAAACTCCCGCCATCAATTCGATATACGGTCCATCCTCATCGGTAAGATTACGGTCCCATGCGCGTCCGAAATCACCATTTCCCCAGGTCCATTGTTTCTTTCCGGGTGACACATGATGGTTTGCCACATGCAATACACCGGCATGTGTATCGTTTTCATAACCACCCACAAAGTTGAAACGAGAATTAATAGCCATATAAGATGTCGGTACGGGAAGATTCCGGTAATTGGAAATATCAACTCCCGCCGAATAATCAATCTTATAATAAGTTCCCGTAGCTATCGGGAAAGTGGAAACATCACGTTTTCCGTGGTCAAATACGGCATTTACATCAGGCGGGAAAACACTTTGGTAATGGTCATTGACTGCTACTGCCGGATTAGCCCACCACAAGAAAGTCTGAGGTGTTTCTGTACGGTTGTATAACACGCCTTTAATCTCAAGGAATGCCTTTCCCGGACGAAGTGTAAATCCGGCCATACCTTTCTGATGGAACATCCGTTCCGTTTCGCTCACCCATACTGTTACGCTTCCATCTTCAAACTCCTCGATATCACAGTCCACCGGCATAAAAGTACTCGGGCGATGATGCTGCGGCCAGTTAAATTCAATACCACCTGAAATCCAGGGACCAACCAAACCAACAAGTGCCGGTTTGATCACATGGTTATAATAAACAAAATGCCGTTGTTTAATCTTATCATACGCCATCTGCACGCGTCCTCCCAATTCCGGAAGAATCATGACTTTCAGATATTCATTTTCAAGAAAAACAGCATTGTAAGTATGATCTTTCTTTTCATCTGAAATACGTTCGATAACAGGGTAAGGATAAACGACACCACTACTTCCCTGATAAACGCGATTTTCCAGAAACATCGGATTCTTTTCGGGCTTTCCCACTTCATAGGTCGGAATCACCACTTGTTCTTTCCACGCTTTAACCATAAATATAATAAGTTTTTAATATCAAGATTCTCTACAGATCGGCCTGTTCCGGCCGAAAGAATAATTCTTTAAATCAATTCACGTTCCAGTTTCTCCAATGATTTTCCTTTTGTTTCCGGCAGGCGGCAATATAAAAAGACATAACTTACCGCGCAAATCAATGCATAGATCCAAAAAGTACCACTACTACCTAATGAAGCATTCAGCAGAGGGAATGTATAAGTCAGAGTGAAACATCCGATCCACAAAGCAAAGGTTGCCGTAGCCATAGCCACTCCACGCACACGGTCCGGAAATATTTCAGAAAGCAAAACCCAGGTTACAGGTCCCAGTGACATGGCATAGCAAGCGATCGCTAGTACCACCAACAGCACCATAAAGAAGCCGCTCAACTGAAAATAATAGCAAGCACCAAGAATCAGATAAATGCCTCCCAGTCCACCGGCTCCCAACAGCATCAAAGCCCGACGTCCCCAGCGGTCAACCGTATAGATCGCAACAAATGTAAAGACAACATTGGCAATACCTGTCACCACAATATTAAACAAGACATCTCCCAAAGCGAAACCAGCCGACTGGAAAATTTCCTGTGCATAATTAAATATGACATTGGTTCCGCACCATTGCTGGAATACAGCAACCACAATACCTAACAGCAAAACTCTCCGATAAGGACGGCTGAAAAGTAATTTCAGCTTTCCGGAAGATTCTGTTGATGAAACAGATGAGCCGGTCAAAGTCTGTATCTCTGTCAAGGCATATTGAGGACCGCCAATATGTGAAAGCACTTCCTTTGCTTTCTCCAGACGTCCTTTCAGGAACAACCAGCGGGGACTTTCCGGAATAAAGAAAGCCAGCAGGAAAAAAGCAGCTGCAGGAAAAACAGCTCCCCAGAACATCCAGCGCCACCCCATCTGCCCATTCCATGAAGCCAGGATATCAGCGCCGGTAAATTCGGCAGGAATAGGATCTGCAATCAGCCAATTGGTTACCTGAGCTCCCAATATTCCCAGCACAATAGTCAGCTGATTCAACGAAACCAGCTTTCCGCGCACTGAAGCCGGTGCAACTTCTGCTATATACATCGGAGAAAGATTGGAAGCTATACCAATTCCTATACCTCCTAAAAAACGAGCAAATAAAAACAGAGTAAAAGTATGTGCAGCGCCTGTTGCATAAGCTGAAATCAGAAAGATTATAGCTGCAACCAGCAACAACGGACGACGTCCATATTTATCAGCCATAAATCCGGTAATCATTGCACCAATCAGACAGCCCAGCAGAGCAATACTCATGGCCCAACCTTGCATAGAAGGTATATCTGCGATTCCGAAATACAATTCATAAAAAGGTTTGGCACCTCCAATGACAACCCAGTCATATCCAAACAGAAGTCCTCCCATTGCCGAAACAAGACAAATGAAATAGACAAAACCTTTGTTGTATGTTTTCATAAGTTATAGTGATTTTTGATTCTGTTGCAAAGGTAGTCTGGCACAAAGGAATATAAAATAGAATTTACGAGCGAACGAATGGACAATATTATGATTCACAAGAAAAGACTTCCGAAAACTAAAAAACGGATAGCCGCAGAAGAAAACTCTTCCGCAGCTATCCGCTCTTATTCTATATATAATCTGGCTGAAGACCTATCCCCGCAACTGCTTATCCATAGCAGCAGCAGCACGACGTCCGTCACCCATTGCCAGAATTACCGTTGCTCCACCCCGGACAATATCTCCTCCGGCATAAATGGTAGGTATAGAAGATTGCATGTCTTCATTAACCGCAATGGTTCCTTTCCGGCCCAGTTCAAGTCCCGGAATAGAATTGGGAACGATCGGATTAGGAGATACACCTACACTCACAATAGCCATATCAATATCAATTGTTTCAACAGCACCTGGAATAGCAACAGGGCTACGGCGTCCGGAAGCATCCGGTTCACCCAATTCCATCTTCTGGAGTACTACCTGTTTCACTCTTCCTTTTTCATCAGCAATATATTCAATCGGATTATGCAAAGTCAGGAATTCCACACCTTCTTCCTTGGCATGTTTCACTTCTTCCAGACGGGCAGGCATTTCAGCTTCTGAACGACGATAGATGATCATTGCTCTTTCTGCTCCCAGACGGCGTGCCGTACGAACAGAATCCATTGCTGTATTTCCACCACCGATAACCGCAACACGCTTACCGAATGTAACCGGTGTATCCGAATCTTCGCTGGCTGCATCCATCAAATTAACACGAGTCAGATATTCATTGGATGACATAATGTTAATGGAATTCTCTCCCGGAATATTCATAAAGTTGGGCAATCCGGCACCGGAAGCAACAAAGATACCTTTATAGCCTTCATCCTCCAGATCCTTCACACTGATTGTCTTGCCAACAATACAGTCCTTGACAAACAGAACTCCCATCTTCGAAAGATTTTCGATTTCTACATCTACAATCTTATTCGGCAGACGGAATTCCGGAATACCATATTTCAATACACCACCGATTTCGTGCAATGCTTCAAAAACAGTCACTTCATATCCCAGTTTGGCCATATCTCCGGCAAAAGAAAGACCTGCAGGACCGGAACCGACAACAGCAACCTTAATACCATTCTTTGAAGCAATCTCCGGAACAGAAATCTGTCCGCTTTCACGTTCGTAGTCGGCAGCAAAACGTTCCAGGTATCCGATAGCCACAGCCTCATGTCCCATCTTCAGATGAATACATTTTGACTCACACTGCTTTTCCTGCGGACAAACACGTCCACATACTGCCGGCAAAGCACTGGTCTGCTTCAACACGCGTGCAGCCTCCAGGAACTCACCCCGCTCGATATTCTTGACAAATGCAGGAATATTGATGCCGACAGGACATCCTTGCATACAAGACGGATTGGCACAATCCAGACAACGCTTAGCTTCTGTCAGTGCCTGCTCTTCATTCAATCCCAGGTTTACTTCTTCCTTACGGCTGTGAGAACGATATTCCGGTTCCAGCTCATTCATCTTTACACGAGGAATAGCCGTACGTTCTTTCGGTTTCATAGACTTACGCAATTCTTCACGCCAGGGTGCCGTACGGTCATCTGCAGATTTCACAGCTTCGCAAGTCTCTGATGCTTCATGTTCCAACTTATGAATTTCCTCACGTTCTATATCGCGGAAGGCACCCATACGCTTCAACATTTCATCAAAGTCCACCTGGTGTCCGTCAAATTCAGGACCATCAACACATACAAACTTGGTCTTTCCGCCAACAGTGATACGGCAGGCACCGCACATACCGGTACCGTCAACCATGATTGTATTCAGCGACACTTCTGTCGGAATCTCATACTTCTTGGTCAACAGACAAACAAACTTCATCATAATGGCAGGACCAATGGCAAAACATTTGTCCACCTTTTCACGCTTGATAACTTCTTCCACACCTTCCGTTACCAGTCCTTTCTTGCCATACGATCCGTCATCGGTCATAATAATTACCTCATCCGAACTTTCACGCATTTCCTTCTCCAGGATAATCAATTCCTTGGTACGTCCGGCCAATACAGTAATCACACGATTTCCTGCAGCCTTCAATGCCTGCACAATAGGCAACATCGGAGCTACACCTACACCACCTCCGGCACAAACTACCGTACCGAAATTGTCAATATGCGTTGCTTTTCCCAGCGGGCCTACCACATCCGTAATATAATCACCCTCATTCAATTCACATAAACGGGTTGAAGAAAGTCCGACTTCCTGCACCACCAGGGTAATAGTTCCTTTAACGGGGTCAGCAGCAGCAATAGTCAAAGGCATACGTTCACCTTTTTCTCCTACACGGACAATCACAAAGTGACCAGCCTTACGCGACTTGGCAATTAACGGTGCATCAACGACCAGTTTAAAGACCTTTTCTGAGAAATGTTCTTTTGAAATAATTTTATTCATTTCTTTATACGATAAGTTAGTTATTTTTCTTATATGTTGGCTTTTAGATAATTTTTCGCAAAGGTAAGATAAAAAAACTAGATACTCAACGCGAGTCTGCAAAAATCAACAGAAAAACCTGAAACACATGGGGTCCATGAATTTCTGACGGAAGCATTTCCTCTATTTCCGAAAAAAATCCTACCTTTGTTGAGATGATTTCAACATCAGCCCATTATAAAAAGGCATCAAACCTATAAACCTAATAAGAACAAGATGAAAATGAACAAAATGCTTACGCTGGTCTGCGGACTGGCATTGGGAAGCCACCTTGCGGCCCAACAACCACGCTATGAACTGATCTGGCAAGAAGACTTTAATGGCAGTACCTTCGACGAAAAGTACTGGACCAAAATTCCCCGTGGAAATGCAGACTGGTGCAGACACATGTCGGATGAACCTTCTCTGTACGAAGTAAAAGACGGAAACCTGATCCTGAGAGGAAAAGTCAATGACGGCATTGTACCACAAGATACCGCACGTTACATCACCGGCGGACTTTACACCAAAGACAAAAAGACCATTACTCACGGAAAAGTTGAAATCAAAGCCAAACTTCAGGCTGCTCAGGGAGCATGGCCGGCTTTCTGGATGCTTCCCAACACCGGAACATGGCCCAACGGAGGAGAAATTGATATCATGGAACGGTTGAACCATGACTCCATCGCTTACCAAACCGTACACTCCTATTACACTTATGTACTGAAAGAAGAGAACAACCCGCCCCACGGAGGTATCGGAGCCATCAATCCGGATGATTATAATGTATATGCCGTAGAGATTCTTCCGGACAGTCTGGTTTTCTCCATCAACGGAAACCATACATTCACTTATCCCCGTATTGAGACGGACAAAGAAGGTCAGTTCCCCTTCGGTACACCTTATTATATATTAATAGACATGCAGATTGAAGGAAGCTGGGTAGGAAAAGCCAACCCTGCCGAATATCCGGTTGAAATGCAGATAGACTGGGTCAAAGTATACAGCTTAAAGCCCTAAACATACACACCAGGTACAGACAAAATCGGGATGCAGCAAATAACGGATCTGAAACAAACGATGATGACCGGTCCGGTGTTCTGCTCCCGACAATGTACCGGTCTCACCAACTTCAAAGGGCATCACTCTCAAATGTTCTACGAAATCCACCTCCTGACAACCCAGAACTTTATACAGGGTTTCTTTAGCAGACCAGTGTATCAGCAGCTGACTGAGCATCTCTTCCGGTGACAGACTGTCCCGATGAGGAATCTCTTCCGGGTGAATAAACCGGCTCATTACTCTCCGAACCCGCTCCGTACATTGTTCTATATCCATCCCCACCTCGGCAGACGGATGAAGTCCGACGGCTACATATCCTTTCGTATGAGAAATCGTCAGCTGAAACAAATGTCCTTCCACATAAGGTTTACCGGAAGACTCATGCAAAATATGATATTCCTTTCCGGTTAACGTTTTCAGTAATACCCGAACCGCCAGATATTCCATCTTGCGCCCCTGCGCCTTCAATGAGTCCAGCTCGGCCTCATAAGGCAATTCCCCGGTCAGCATTGCCCGCAACTCTTCTGCAGACTCACTGACTTTCCAGATTCCCCACTCTGCGTCTCCTTCTTTCCAATGTCGGTAAAGCGGCATCTCTTCAAACTTTATTTTTCAGATTCCACATCTTCCTTTTCCGGTCGGGAACAGATTGACACCTTTACTTTCAGAATACGGCGTGCATCCATTTCCAACACTTCAAAACGGAAATACTGGTATGTGATGACTTCATGCAGGGAAGGGAATTCTCCTTTCAGTTCCAGCAGAAGTCCGGCCAGGGTATCGGCATCTCCCTCCACCGTTTCAAATACATCTGAATCGATTTTCAGAATCTTATAAAAATCACTCAGCAATGTCTTGCCTTCGAATACGTAGGTGTCATCAGCCAGTTTCACATAAGTGCGTTCTTCTTCATCATACTCATCGTTGATTTCTCCTACGATTTCTTCTATAATATCTTCCATCGTTACCAATCCCGATGTTCCTCCAAATTCATCCACAACAATAGCAATATGAATCCGGTTTATCTGGAAGTCGCGCAACAAATCATCAATCTTTTTGGTCTCCGGAACAAAGTAGGCCGGACGTATCAGGTTCTGCCATTTAAAATCATCCCCCCGATCCAGATAGGGCAGCAAATCCTTGATATACAGAATTCCCTTCACATTATCCCGGTTTTCCTGATATACAGGTATACGAGAATACGCATTCTCAACAATACATTTCAATACCTCGGAATAGGAAGCCTCAATATCCAGATCCACCATATCCAGACGGGAAGTCATCACTTCCTTGGCTGTTTCCTCTCCGAAACGGATAATACCTTCCAGCATATTCGTTTCTTCGGATATCTCACTTTTATCCGTCAGTTCCAGTGCCTGCGACAATTCATCCACCGACAAGTTACACTGCTTTTTTCTTTTCTGGGCCACACGATTGATAACAAAGGTGGAACGGACCAGCAAATTCGACAAAGGACGAAAAACAGAAAGCAATACCCAAATAACCGGAGCAGCCTTACGGCAGAATGACAAAGTATGCTGGGCCGAATAAATTTTCGGCATAATTTCGCCAAAAAGCAATAAAAGGAAGGTCAGAATAACGGTAATCACCAGAAATTCGAGAATTTCGGCCCCGCCAAAGTCTATCACGCTGGCAAAGAAATAATTGCACAACATGATAATCGTAACGTTTACAAAATTATTAGAGATCAGAATGGTAGCCAGAAGCCGTTCGGAATCATCCAGCAACGCTTTTATACGTTTGTCTACCGCATGATTTTCCTCTTCGATTTCATTACGATCTGCCGGCGAAAGCGAAAAGAACGCAATCTCAGATGCCGAAACAAAACCTGAAGCATACAATAACAACAAAGCTAAAACCAAAGCCACAATTGCTCCTGCTGAAGGAGCAAAGAGGGTCACATCATTACATAAATCCGCCAAGCGGCATAAATACGAGTCTGGGTCCAAGGATTATAAATTTAGTTAAACAATCAAATTAGAACGGCAAGTCATCCGACATCTCCCCTGCGGGTGCAGATTGAGCCGCGGATCCCTGCTGTACAGGCTGTGCGCCCGAAGGCTGAGCCGGTGCAGACTGAGGAGCCTGCTGAGACTGGCGAGGCGAAGAAAGCATTTCCATATTATCGCCGAAAATCTCTACAACATAACGTTTCACTCCGTTCTGGTCATCATAAGAACGTGAACGGATTTTCCCCTCAATATAGAGTTTGTCTCCTTTGCGGACATATTTCTCTGCTGTTTCTGCCAGTCCGCGCCACAATACGATATTATGCCATTCAGTACGTTCCGGCACCTGTGTTCCATTTGCCAGCGTATAACCGCGGTCTGTTGTAGCCAAAGGAAAAGTAGCTACTGCCACACCTGAATCCAAATATCTTACATCGGGATCTTTTCCGACATTACCGATCAACTGTACCTTATTCAATGACATAATCTTATCGTTTTATCTAATTTTAGGTTCCAAAAGTAACGAAAAAAAATGAGATATCAAGCGAGACACCGGAAATTTGTGCAGATCTTCTTCCCGGATGCGCTGAAAACCGTCCAAAAACGCATCTTCATTTTCCAGAACCACCTCATAACAGGAAGCATACACCACCCGATGCGAAAGCACATGTTTCACTCCGCTTTCTACCAGACGGATCCTTTTAACAGCCTGCCCGCCTAACAACTTGTTCCATTCCGGCAAAGCAAACAGCTCTGACTCATCGGGCTTTTCCGGAGTTTCTATCAAGGGAAACTCATACAGATTTTGCCAGATATCTCCCGCACCGCGCTTATTTATAAAGGTATATACGCCCGCACGCACGTAAATATACGAAAAATAACGGTTCACCGTCTTTACCTTATGAGATTTCCGGGGCAACTCCTCCACCCGCTTGTCACGTAATGCCACACAACTGTCAGCCAGCGGACAAACCTGACAGTCCGGTGAAGCCGGCACACACTGCAAAGCCCCGAAATCCATGATAGCCTGATTGTAAACAGCCGGGTGCTTCCGGTCGAGAAGCTGATCCGCCAGCTGCGCAAACAGTTTCTTTCCGGCAGCGGTATCTATCGGTTCATCCACCCCCATCCAGCGCGAAAGCACCCTGTATACGTTTCCATCGACCACGGCACAAGGCATATCATAAGCAAATGAGCAGATAGCTGCTGCCGTATAATCGCCCACCCCCTTCATGGCACGCACTTCCTTATATGTTTCGGGCAGTCTTCCCCGGCCAGCAAGTGAACGGGCAGCCTCATGCAAATTGCGGGCACGCGAATAATATCCCAGTCCCTGCCACATTTTCATCACCTCGTCTTCATGTGCTTCAGCCAGACTGCATACATCGGGAAAACGCTCAATGAAACGGCAATAATAAGCATAGCCCTGCGCCACCCGCGTCTGTTGCAGGATAATTTCCGAAATCCAGATCCGGTAAGGATCCTTTGTCTCGCGCCAGGGAAGCTCCCGGCGGTGCTGTTCGTACCATCTGATCAAGCTCTCACTAAACTGATTTACACTCATACCACTTCTTTAAAACTGTTTTTTTGAGCAAAAATAGGAATTTTGATACCTTCAGACACACTTTTTACAAAATTTGTTCGGAATATATTTTTCAGAGTACGAGAAAAGCTATATATTTGCAGACCAAAAATTTAAGATAACGTATAACAATAATTATTAGCGAAATGACTAAAGCAGA
>ENA-OZFV01000618-OZFV01000618.1-human-gut-metagenome-genome-assembly--contig:-NODE-618-length-15049-cov-5.053555_pt1 | contig 15049 bp, 8 predicted proteins | sample MGYA00245110_ERZ653645 | MGnify/ENA primary metagenome ERZ653645 (study PRJEB26926, sample SAMN06165144) | human gut metagenome | biome: ENVO:00009003; feature: ENVO:2100002; material: ENVO:00002003... | reverse complement strand
ACGAGATGTAGCTCCGTCTCGTGGGCTCGGAGATGTGTATAAGAGACAGGCACATCAGCTGCCATGCTTTTTTGCGTAAATGCGAAGGGCTGACGCAAAATATTTTTATAAATAAATTCGTAACGTCTTGTGGGGGGGTAAAGGTATGATAAAATAATAATATTCATTAATGCTGTATAATTCAATCTAAAGCGCATGTATATAAAAATATTATGCTTTAGATAAAACAGTAAAAATTTGATGAGGTGGTTTTTATGGCAAGGAAGAAAAATTTAGAAAGGGCAATCGTGCTGGGCTTAATTTTAAGTACCGGCGTTTATGGAAGTGCGTGGGCGGAGCCTATTGAAGCTGTTAATAATGAAAATTCAAGTGAATATACTAGTGTAATTCTAGATACTTCCATTGAAATAAATGATGGTGACAATGGTAATATTGTTCTTGACAATGCTGCAAAGCATACGGTATCTATTACGGCTAATGGAGAGAAAAGTAATATTAGCTTAAAAGGTGAAAATACAGCTATTTGGGTAGCAGATGATATTTTAGCTGGTACTACTGTAGCTCTTAAGGCGGACGGAGATATTATTATCGATGCTGATAATGGCATACAAGCTAATGCCAAAGCAAGAGAAGATGAAAATGTATCACAAATTAATTTAACTGCAAAAAATAATAAAATAACCGCAAATAATATTGGTATTTATAGCACTGGCGGTGTGGATGTTTTATTAAATGCCGAAAGTAATGAAATAATTTCGAAAGGTGAGTATGGTATTCAGGCAACTCAAAGTTCTGATGGTAAATTAAATTTAATTGCAACCAACGGTAATAATACTGTAAAAGCAGAAAATGGAACAGCAATTAGAGCAAACGGTGAAAAGGTAATTACTTTAGATGCATCAGGCAATAATATAGTAATTGGCGGAATATATGGTATTGAAAATACAGAAACAAATCAGTTTATAAAAACTCATAATAAAATTTATACCGATTTAGATGCTGTTAATAATATTATTTATGGTACTGATACAGCCATTAAATCTGACGGTTTAGGTATTACTGATATAAAGGCTGATCAGAATAATAATATTGGTTTTTTAACTAATGACAAGGGAGAAATAACTGATATTGCCCAAACTGGTATTAATGTTACGGAAGGTACCGTTAAAGTAACAGCTGCTGGAAATAACATTATTTATGGTAGTAATGTTGGTGTTAGCGTTAGTGGTGAAAACAGTAAATCTGAACTTAATGCTATTAATAATATTATTACTGTAACTGGTGAAAATGATGGGGCAATTGGTGTTTATGCTGAAAATGGAGCAGAGAAAGTAATTGTTTCTGATGATAAAGCAGAAGTAAATGTTACAGCTAATGCTGGAGATGTATATGGAATTTTGGCAGAAACAGCAGGTAATATTAATATTAATGCTAATAATAGTATTGATATTAAAGTGGATTGTGTAGATAATTTAAACGATAAATATACAACAGAAACATATGGAATTTATGTTGATAAAGATAGTAGTGTTAGCTTAACTACTAACAGTGAAGATATTAATATTTTAAACAATATAAGTGAAAAAGGTGATGGATTAAATGCAAATAATGGCATAGTATCAGAAGGTAAAGTTACATTAGATTCTGGTAATGATATAAATATATATACTTATTCTGGTGGTTCTTCTGCTGATGATAGAGTTGCTATAGAAAATAATGGAGTAATGACTTTATATGCTGATAGTAATCTTAATATAATTTCTGAAAATATTGGTGATAATACCAATACCCATATAAATAGAGGTATTTATACAAATAATGACTCAATGTTTGATGCTGATATTAATGGAAGTGTAGAAATTACTTCAAATGGAGCTAGTGCGATAGGTATACAATCAGATTTTAGTGGGGGATCTATAGAAATTAATGCTGGTGAAGGGATTGTTGTTAATGCGATTGGACATGGTGCAATCAGTCCTACTGGTGGAAGTATGGAAGTGGATTCTTATGGTGTATGGAATTCAGGAAATGGTACTGTAAAACTAGATACTGAGGGACAAATTAGTATTACTGCATCAAATGATAATCCAAGTACAGATCCGTCTTTTAGTTTGGTTGCTGGCGTTGTAGGATTAAATTTTGATGGATCAAATGAAACAATTTTAGATGGGTCGGATGTTGATATAACAGCTATAAGTAATGGATATTTAACATACGGCGTTACTTCGCAATATAGTAAAAATGCGAAGGTTAAAATTTTTTCTGATAAGGATACTACTATAAAGGCGATAACTGATTTTGGTCAAAGTTATGCTGTTAATGTTGCAAATGGTAATATTAAAATAGAATCAAATAGGGATAGTATAATAGAAGCTTTTAGAAATAATGAAGAGGGTGAAGCAATTGCTATTAGTACAGAGGTAATAGGTACTGACTATGAAAATGTGATAAGCATAGAAAGTAATAGAAATACTTTGGTCTATGCCTCTAATATTGCTGTTTTTACTGACGGAGAAAATTCTAAAGTTAATATTGAAGCTAATACAGGTTCTAATATAGTTGCAGCTGGTGATATTTTAAATGGCTATGGTAAATCTTATGCAATTAATGCAATTGGACAAAGTGATGTTGACTTAACAGCAGGCGAAACTAATTTGTTGCGCGGCGCTATTTATGCAAGCGGAAGCACTGGTACAGATAAAACAGATGTAACACTTGGCGGCACTTCCAATATGGTTTTATCTAATGCCTATATAGCCAATGCAGGCGGTCTTAAAGATAAAAATGTAATTTCAGCCCTGTATGCGGAAAAAGGTGCGCATATAGAACTGGATGGCGATTATAATCTGCTTGGTACTTATGCTGATAGTGAATCTCCAGATTTAGAACGTGTTGTATGGGCTTATGATACGGCTGATATTAATATTACCGGTTTAACTGCAATTAGTACTGATAGTTATCATTTGGCCATTGACGGAAACAGTAAAGATATAGCCGTTGCCGCAGGCACTGCAACGGGCTTGGAGAAATTAACTCCAGAAGAAATTCTTGATTATCGTGGCGACAGAGCAAATGTAGATATTAATTATGAATCGGACAGCTCCATTACAGGCGACATTCTTTCTGCCTATGCAGGTACGGTAAATATTACTGCTGATGGTGAGAATACAAGAGCTGCTTCCGATGCTAAAATTGATATTCGCGGCAATCTTTTGGCAGGCAACAATGGTATTTTAAATGTAGATCTGGGTAACGGCGGCAAATTAACCGGTCGTGCCGATGATTACGGCGATGCTGGATTAAATACTGGTCACGGTGCGGTTGATGGAGAAAACAGTTTCTTTAATCCGGCGTTCAGCAGTGAAATTAAAGCAAATGGCACAGTAAACCTTACTATGGGGAAAGGCTCCCGTTGGGATGTAACTGGGCAAAGCTGGATTACCAGCCTTACAACCACAGGTAATGCAGAAGATACGCTTATCAGTCTTGAAAAAGCAAAAGAAGATTTGAACAGTAATGCCAGTGCGCTTACTATCGGTAGTTTAACAGGTAACACAAGATTTTATATGAATCTTGATGGCGACAGAAGTGCAAGTGATATGCTGTATATTAAAAATGCACAAGGCATTGACGGCGGCACTGCACACTATAATATTTACTTGCAGGATGATGTAACAAGTGCTGAAATAAATACTGATGGTACAAAGGCATTTAACGGTTTGCGTTTTGCAACTGTTGGTACAGGTAGTAATGTAGACTTTACTGTTAAAAGCCAGGGAACAGGCAGTGCCTTTGATGTAGAATATGAAGTTGATACTGACAGCTATGTAAATAACAGTGAAAACTCCGATTATAACTCTACTATAGGCGGCGATGCTAATGTTGAAAAACCGGGTGATGATTCTGTAAATGATTTCTTTGGTTTAAGCAATAGTGGTACGCAGGAAGATACAACAGAAACTGTTGCTAATAATATTATGCCAATGGCAGAAAATGAAGAAGTTGTCGAGAATGTTGCGGCGAACAATAATACTGGTCTTGATGAAGTAACCAACTTTAAAATTGTTAAACGTCTTGGTGAAGAACTTAATGACACCGGCAAAACCATTCTTAACATGAGCCGTGCTAACTACAGCAACGCAATTTATATGGACCGTTTGAATAAACGCCTTGGTGAAGCAGGCTATATTAACAGTGAAGAAGATGAAGGCATGTGGGTACGTATCCGCCATGACCGCATTGGCAAAGATGATGCTTACCGCAGCCAGAACACCATGTATGAACTCGGCTATGACCAGAAACAGGAATGCGATAACGGCGAACGCCGCGTAGGCATGGCAATTGACTACATGCATGGCGATACCGGTTATGACCAGATTGCAGGCAAAGGCGAAATTGACCGTTATGGTTTGTGGCTGTATGATACCTGGATGGGCGATAAAGGCCACTATGCCGACTATGTAGCTAAATGGGGACATCTCTCCAACGATTTTGAAGTTTATACTATGAACGATAAAACTAAACAAGTAACAGGCGATTACAGCAACAACGTATTCAGCGTAAGTGCAGAATACGGACGTAAAAAAGATATTGGCAACGACTGGTACTTTGAACCTCAGGTACAGGCACAGCTGGCACGTGTAACCGGTGCAGATTATACAACCAATCAGGGCACAAAAGTAAGCGTTGACGGTATCAACAGCTTAATTGGCCGTGCAGGCTTCCGCCTTGGTAAAGACTTTGGCGAAGAAAAACAGAGCACTGTTTACATTAAAGCAGACGTACTGCATGAATTCCTTGGTGACCAGGATGTAAGAGTACTTGATAAATCCAGTGATAACAAATGGGCTGGCATCAGCTACGAAAACGAAGGAACCTGGTATGATGTAGGTATTGGCTTTGCAACCCAGATGAGCAAAAACAGCTATGCCTTCATGGATTTTGAAAAATCCTTCGGTAATGATAATGACGAAACTTACCAGATTAACGTTGGCATGCAGTGGAGCTTTTAATTGAACTTGTAATAAATTAAGTTAATGAAAAAGTAAGCTAAACAGCAAAAGGGGGCGTTGGCTCCCTTTTGCTGTTAAAAAACAAACAATAAAAACGAGGTAAAAATGAATCAGGAAAATACAGGGCTTGATAAAACAGTGCTGGAAAAATTTGCGGCAGGCGGCACGGTAGAGTTTGAAAACTATCTGCCGCGCAGTAAAACAGGCATGCGCAGCTGGGAGCTGAAAATAAAAATGCCTGACGGCAGCCGCAGGGTAGTAGTAATCCGCGACAGCGGCATAAGCATGACTAAAAAAGAAGTGCCGGTGCACGCATTTACAACGCGCACAGAGCGTAACGAAGAAATTTGCAGGCTTTATAATGAATGTCACTTGTCGCAGGTGTTTTTGGCCAATTTGTTTAATATCAGCCAGCCTGCTGTTTCGGTAATTATCAAAGGATGCAAATTGTAAGCAGTAAATAAAAACGGCATCACGTTTTACGTGATGCCGTTTGTGCTTTATTATGTTCAGCAGGTTCTGCCGGGATAAGCTTTTAAGGCTTCGCCTAAAATGTAAATGGCGCGTTTTAAATCTTCGCAGTTCAGCACGTAAGCAAGGCGGGCTTCGTTAACGCCAAGGCCCGGTGTGCTGTAAAAGCCGTTGCCGGGGGCAAACATTACGGTTTCGCCGTCAACGTCAAAGTTTTCCAACAGCCAGATGGCAAATTTTTCTGCGTCGTCTACCGGGAATTTAACCATTACGTAAAAAGCGCCTTTCGGGTCGCTTGCTGCAACGCCGGGCAGTGATTTCAGCCCTGCGGCAATGGTGTCGCGGCGTTTCTGGTATTCTTTGTTTACTTCTTCCAGATAGCTTACCGGGGTTGTGTAAAGTGCTGCTGCGCCAACTTCTTCCAAAATCGGGCTGCACAGCCTGCCCTGGCAGCATTTGTTAATCTGCTGGCAGAAGTCTTTATTTTTGCTGATAATGCAGCCGATACGTGCGCCGCAGGCACTGTAACGTTTGGAAACGCTGTCGATAATAATCAGGTTGTTGTCAAGCTCGGGCATAGTGCCGAAGCTCTTATATTCGCCGCCGTAAACAAATTCGCGGTAAACTTCATCGGCAATTACGGCAAGGTCGTGCTTAACGGCAAGTGCGGCAATGGTCTGCATTTCTGCTTCGGTGTAAACAACGCCTGTCGGGTTGCCCGGATTGGTTAAGAGAATTGCTTTGGTTTTGGGTGTAATATGTTTTTCAATTTCGGCAGCATCCGGCAGATGATAGCCGTTTTCCACGCTGGTGGTTACGGCGTTGACTTTAGCGCCGAACTCGGTGGCAAAAGTTGTATAGTTGGCGTAAAACGGTTCAAAAACCATAATTTCATCATCGGGGTCGCACAAAGCCATAACGGCAAAGGTCAGGGCTTCGCTGCCGCCGTTGGTGATGAAAATATCGCCTGCTTCATAGTTCATGCCTTTTTCGGCATAGTATTTTTGAATTGCTTCAATTAAAAACGGTTCGCCTTTGCTGGCGCCGTAGGCAATAACTTTTTCGTCAAAATTTTTAATGGCGTCCATAAACTGGGGCGGAGTTTCAATATCCGGCTGGCCTATGTTAAGGTGATAAACTTTTTTGCCTGCTTTTTTTGCGGCATCTGCATAGGGCGCCAGCTTTCTGATAGGTGATAATTTTAAATTTTGTACACGCTGGGAAATTTTCATATCGGTTGCTCCTCACTTAATAAATTTACAAAACAAAAAATCGTATGCCGCTATTATACCATAAAAAACGCGGCAAGTTCAGCCCTGCCGCGTAAAAATAATGTATACAATTTTAAATTATCTGTTCCATGGTATGGCGCGGTTTTCTGCCCATTGCAAAAGCAGGTTAAACACCAGCCCCAAAAGCGAAAGTACAATTACGCCTGCCATTAAGCGGTCGGTAATCATCAAATCGCCGTAATGCAGTATCAGCGCGCCGATGCCTTCCTGTGCGGCAATCATTTCAGCCGCAACCAGAAGCAGAAGCGAGGTTCCTGCCGCAAGGCGCAGCCCGGCAAAAATCATGGGCAGGGCTGCCGGAAGCACAACTTTTTTTAAGGTCATCCAGCGGGTGGCGTTAAAGCTTACGGCTACCTTTATTAAAAGCGGGTCTACATTTTTTACACCGGAGTATGTATTCATGGCTACCGGAAAGAACACGCCCAGCGCGATAATGGTTACTTTGCTGAGTTCGCCGATACCGAGCCATAAAATAAACAGCGGTAGCAGCGCAATTTTAGGTATTGGGTACAGCGCGTTTACAATGGGCGAGCCAATGCGGTCAATCAGTGCGGAAGTACCGGTAAAAAGCCCTACGGCAAGGCCGATAACGCTGCCAAGTACAAAGCCAAGAACGATGCGGTACATACTTGCAGCAAGGCTTACAGCGATTTCTCCGCCCGCAACCATATCAGCAAGTGCGCTTAAAATACCTGTCGGTGAAGGCAGAAACAGCGGCGAAACAATGCCGGCGCGGCAGATGAGTTCCCAGATTATCAATAGCACAATGACGGAAAGTGCGGAAACCCATACCGGGTAAGTTTTTTGCCAGCTGTGCATTTTATCGGTAATTTTATATTCATTCATTGCCTTCCACCTCCATTAAGGCTGCGCGTGCGTCTTTGCTGATGTGCTCCCAGATAATGCGGATATATTCGGCAATTTCTTCGGTGTGCTGCGGCAGTTCGCGTTCTGCGCGCGGTATGCCGATATTTAAAATGCGGCTTATTTTGCCCGGACGGCGCGAAAGCAGCACAACACGGTCGGCAAGCATAACGGCTTCCTGAATGTTATGGGTTACATATAGAGTGCTGAGGCGCGTTTTATCCCACAGGGTAACAAGCTCTTCCTGCATAATGGTGCGCGTTTGCGCGTCCAGCGCGCTGAAGGGCTCGTCCATCAAAAGCAGGTCGGGGTTAATTACAAGGGCGCGGGCAATGCCTACGCGCTGGCGCATGCCGCCGCTTAAATGGTGCGGCAGTGCTTTTTCAAAGCCGGTTAAGCCAACAAGGTTGATATAGTGGCTTATACGGTCTTTTTGTTCCTGCCTGGGCACGCCCATTGCTTCCAGTCCAAAGGCGATATTATCGTAAACGCTGCGCCATGGAAAAAGCCCCGTTTCCTGAAAAACAATGCCTGTTCGCGGCACATGTCCTTGCGGCAGGTGCGTGAAGCTGGCGCTGCCGCTTGTCGGCGCAAGCAGCCCGGCGGTGATGTTTAAAAGCGTGGATTTGCCGCAGCCTGACGGGCCAACCAGGGCGACAAATTCTTCTTCGTTTACGGTAAGGTTAATATCCTGCAAAACAGGCAGGTTATGCCCCGTGCGCGAAACGAAACTTTTACTTACGTTTTCTATAACGAGTTTCATAAGTGCCTCCAAATAAAAAGGGCGGAATGTTCCGCCCTTAAATTGTTACTGTGCCAGTGCTTTTTCCAGCAGAGTGGTATTTGCCACTTTGGCAGGGTCAAGGGTGCCCTGCATCATACCGTGTGAAGAATACCAGTCAATCTGTGTTTTAATATCGTCCGCCATAAGTTTGCCGTCGCGGTCAATGTACGGCAGGCCAAGTTTAATATCACCGGCAGGGGCTTTTACGTATTTGGCAATAATGCCTACAACTTCATCAAGCTTTTTGGGGTCTTTCTTTTCAACGGCTGCTTCGTAATAATAATGGCAGGCCTTGTTATAGGCTTTTAAAAAGCGGATGTTGGCATCTTCGTTTTTCATAAATTCAGGCGAAAAGAACAGTGCGGAAGTCTGATAAGGAATGATGTCGCCAACCTGCACAATGGTTTGCGCCGTGCCTGCGGTCTGCATTTTTGTGATGTTGGGCTCGTTTAAAATTGCGCCGTCAATCTGGTTGCTTTCAAGCGCTGCCATTACGGCGCTTACTTTGCCGAGCGGTACAAGTTCCACATCGTCGAGGCTCATGCCTTTTTGTTCAAGCATTCTGCCCAGCATATAATGGAAGGTAGAACCTTTCTGCGTAATGCCGATGCGTTTGCCTTTAATGCTTTCCAGGTTGGTAAAGCCATTATTATAGGCGTTTGCCGCCGCAACAAGTGCGGAAGAAGGAAAGCCTTTTTCTTCGCGGCCTTTATCGGCAACAATTGCCAGCTGCTGGCCGCTTGCCGCCATGTTAAAGAGGCTTGCGGTAATGCCGGTTGCGCCTACGTCAACCTGAGAAGAAGCAGTTGCAACGGCAATGGGGTGTGCCGCGTCAAACCATTCCGGCTGTATTTCTATATTTTGTTCGGCAAAAAAGCCTTTGTCCATAGCAATAAACAGCGGCGCGCTGCTGGTAAGGCGCAGCATGCCGAGCTTAACCTGCGCTTTGGCCGCTGCTGGTGCCTGCTTTTCGCTGCCGCCGCAGCCTGTAAGGGCAAATGCCAGGCAAAGAGCTGCCAGTAAAAACAGTAATTTTTTCATCGTCATCATCCTTTGCGTAGTTAGTGGTTGTCAGCATAACACTGTGTAAGCGTCTTATCAGTTATTTTACATCAAAAAAGCGATAAATGCACTACTTTTATTAAAAAATACACTGTAAAACTTATTTTTGTTTACTGAGCAGGTTTTACTTTTGTTATCAGCGCGATGTTGGTATAATATAATTTGTAATGCTGTAAATAACGGAGGCTATATTTATGAAATGGAATAGATTTTTTGCTTTGGCGGCAGGTTTTATTTTGGCGGCGGGGCATAGTGCGGCATTGGCCGCGGAACCTGTGTGCCTTGCCAGCATTGAAGCGGATACCGACGGCAACGGAACGCAGGAAACCGCCGAGCTGTGGGGCAGTAAACTTACGGGAGGAAGCAGCTATTACGGCGATTTGCTGCTGATGATTAAAGACGGCAGCGGCAAACTGATAACCGCCTATACGCCTTCGCTTGAGGGCGGCTATGCCAATATTTTGCAGAAAGGGCATTTTACCGGCAAGGGCGAGCAGATTATTGTACGCTCGTTAAGCGGGGCAGCGCAGGAAATGCAGGTGCGCGTTATCGACGCAGCACTGCCCAATGCCGTGCAGGAAATTTATACCGGTAGCGATAATCTGGGCGCAGCCGTTAACGCTGCTTTTAAGCCCGGTTTTAAAACGGAATTTGTGTTTGAAGATTTTAAAGATGGCGTGCGTACGGAAGCCGTTGAATACGGCGTACTGCCGCACGAAAAAGATTATTATATTAACTGTGGGCTGTATGACGGAAACGGAAATTTGCTAAAGCCCTACCGCAAGCCGGAAAGCCGCATGAGCGGGGTTACCGTTATTGCAGACCCTGAAGGCATGGACAAGCTTGCGACCTTGCAGACCGTAAGCGGAACAGGCAGCGAGGACACGCTTGCCAAAATTGCTGCCGAGTGGGAATATGACGGCGGCTGGCAGTTGAAGGACTGCGAATTATATACGCAAATTGTGCAGAACGGCGAATTCCGACGCAACCTCGTTTTCGGCAACGGCATGCTTTACAGGCAGCAGGCAGTAATGGACGGCAGCAGCGTAACTTATCCGCTGATGGCGGTTGAAGGCAAACAGGAACTGCAAAATACCATTAACGGCGAGCTGGAGAAAGTTTGGCAGCCCTATGCCGCAGCGCTTGGCAAAAAAAGCTGCGAGCTTGATTATACGGTGCCTTTTGCAGGTTCGGACATGATGTCGCTGATGTTTTTCGGCGTAATGGGTGAAGGCAGCGAAGAAATTTTTGAACGCCTGCCGCTGAACATATCGCTCAGCGACGGCAAAGTCCTTGATATCAGTGATGTTCTGGATGTTGAAAACCCGGATTTACTGCCGGTGCTGGCTCTGCTTGGCGCTGAAGATAAGGTTGATTTTACCAAAGAAGTGCCGAATTCCTGGTATTATAATGGAAAGAATCTGGTGTTCTGCCAGAAAATGAAAGACGGTACGGGCTGGAATGAAGCCGCGATACCGGCATCCGAACTTGAGAATTTTATGCTTAACAAAGATTTGCTGAAAAAATAACAAAAAATAAACAAATTTGCCACAAAGGAACTGACTGAAGAGTCTAACGGCGAAAAACCGAGAAAATAAAAGCAACGATAAGTAAAATTAATGAAATTTGTTAAAATTAAGGTTTGCCTTTCTGCTTTTGAAGGAATATAATTATATTACTTTGGTTTAAGTATATCCTTTTTGCTTTTTTTGTACTTGAAACTTAAGTTAGAAGGAGGAATAGATTTATGTTGAATTTTTTGCGTAAGAACAGGAGCGGCAAAGCAGCAGTTGCAGCGCTTGCTGCCGTAACTGTGTTTTCGCTTGCCGGCTGCGGCGGCGAAAAAGCAGCGGCTCCGCAGGCTACGCTTGTAAAATCCATGCAGGTAATAAAGCGTGATACACCGCTGGTTTACGATTATACCGGCTTTGTGCAGGCACAGCAGGAAATGGAGCTGAAGGCACAGGTAAGCGGGCAGATTACCGGCAAGTATTTTAATGGCGGCGAAACCGTTCAGGCGGGGCAGATTTTGTACACGATTGATCCGCGTACCTACCGCGCCAACCTTTTGCAGGCACAGGCAAACCTTGCCAATGCCCGTGCTCAGCTTGCCAACGCTTCGGTAGATGCCGAACGCTACACAAAACTTTACGAGCAAAGCGCTGTTTCCAAACAGACTCTCGATAACGCCATTATGGCGCGCGACCAGGCACAGGCATCCGTAAACGCACAGGAAGCCATGCTTGAAAATGCGCAGATTGATATGAACGAAACCAATGTAACGGCTCCGTTTACCGGACGCATTGATACTACTGCCCTTGAAGTAGGCAACTATGTTACCGATGGGCAGACCACCATGGCAACAATTTCCAACACCGACCCGGTATTTGTAGAGTTCAGCATGGCTGAGCCTGAATACTTGAAGCTTGCCAACACTGCCGTTGACAGAGGACAGGCGGCTCCGCTGGAAAATTTGAGCATTGTTCTGAGCGACGGCACCACTTATGACCTGCCCGGCCGCATTGCCGAAGTTAACCGTGCATTGACTGCCAACACCGGTACGCTTACCATTAAAGCGCTGTTTGATAACCCGAACCGCGTTCTGCTGCCGGGAATGTTCGCACATGTACAGGCAACGGCAGGCACCAGGGCTAACGCACTTCTCATTCCGCAGCGTGCCGTTACGGAATTGATGTATAAGAAATTTGTTTATGTTATCGGCGCAGACAACAAGGTTGAAATGCGCGAAGTTACACTTGGGCCTCGCGTAGGGCGTTTGTGGATGGTTGAAAGCGGCCTTAACGGCGATGAAACAATCGTTGTTGAAGGTACCGGCAAAATTACGGCCGGCGCGCTTGTAAACCCCGAACCGATGACGGAAGCAGAACTTGACACTACCGCCGACAGAACAGAATCCGGCGATGCTGCCGGTGCAGCAAAATAAGGAGGTAAGCTGAATGGCACGATTTTTTATTGACCGTCCGGTCTTTGCCATGGTGCTGGCCATATTGATTACGCTGCTGGGCGCTATTGCCGGTTTCAGCCTGCCTATTGCCCAGTATCCTAATATTACCAAGCCGCGTATTTCCGTAACTACCAACTATACGGGCGCAAGTGCCCAGACGGTAGAAGAATCTGTTGCGCAGGCAATAGAACAGAAGGTAAACGGCGTAGAAAATATGCTGGATATGAGTTCTACCAGTACCGCTACCGGCGAATACAGCTTGAACGTACAGTTTAACCTGGAAAAGAACGCCGATATTGCTGCGGTAGAAGTACAGAACCGTGTATCGCAGGCAAACAGCTCCATGCCGCAGGAAGTAACCGCATACGGCATTACCACGACGAAGGAATCTGCGGAAACCATCATGTATTTCGCACTTACCTCGCCTAACAATACTTATGACAGTATGTTCCTCAGAACATACGCCGACGTTAACTTTATCGACGCTGTTAAGCGCGTTAAAGGTGTATCCACCGTTGATGAATACGGTCCGGAATATTCCATGCGTATCTGGCTGAACCCGGAAAAACTGGCTCAGCTTAACCTTACAACAAGCGATATTGAAACGGCTGTAGAAGCTCAGAACATTCAGGCGCCTGTAGGTACCGTAGGTGCCCGCCCGACTGTTGACGAGCAGGAAAAACAATACTCCGCCAATGCGCAGGGCCGTTTAAAAACACCTGAAGAATTCGGCAATATTATTATCCGTTCCATTGACGGCGAAAACCTTTACTTAAAGGATATCGCCCGTATTGAAGAAGCACCGAGAAGCGACCTGGTACTCAGCCGTTTGAATGGTGGTGCATCCGTAGTATTCCCGGTATCCCTTACCAGTGACGCCAACTCCATTGAAACGGTTTCGCAAATCCGCGAAGTTTTGGCTGATGCAGAAAAACGTTTCCCGGCAGATATGAAACTGACGGTTATTCAGGATAACACGCAGTTTATTACTGAATCTTTGAACAAGGTTGCCCATACCTTCTTTGAAGCGCTGGTACTGGTTATTTTTGTAATCTTCATGTTCCTCGGCAGCTGGCGCGCAACGCTCATTCCGCTGCTGGCAGTACCGGTATCTCTGGTTGGTACTTTTGCTTCGTTCGTACTTTTGGGCTTTACCATTAATACGCTGACGGCTTTTGCACTTATCCTTGCTATCGGCCTCGTAGTCGACGACGCTATCGTCGTTGTAGAAGCGGTAGAACATCATATTCAGGATACGGGCCTTACGCCTAAAGAAGCAACCTACCGCGCCATGAGCGAAGTTTCCGGCCCTGTTGTGGCCATTGCCTTCGTACTTTCCGCGGTATTTATCCCGACTGCGTTTACCGGCGGTACGGTTGGCGAGCTTTATAAACAGTTTGCCATTACCATTTCCGTTTCCATGATGCTTTCGGCACTTATCGCATTGTCGCTGACTCCGGCGCTGTGCGCTCTGATTTTGAAACCTAAAAAAGATGAAGCCGAAATTAAAGGCTTTATCGGCAAAGCCGTACATGCTTTCAACAAATGGTTTGAAAGAACGCTTGCTAAATACGTAACTAACGTAGAAAAATGCATCCGCCATGCAAAAGTTGTTATGGCCTGCCTGCTGGTTGGCGTAATTTTAATCGGCTTCCTGTTTAAAATTACTCCTTCCGGTTACGTTCCTAACGAAGATATGGGCATGAGCGCCGTATCCTTCAGCCTGCCGGAAGGCGCTTCCAGCAACCGTAATATTCAGCTGATGGGCGAACTCAGTAAAGAAGTTCAGAAATTCCCGGGCGTTGACTATGTAATGGAAGTATCCGGCGTTGATATTCTGAGTTCTGCGCAGAAAGCATCTGCCGGCCTCGTAGTTGTAGCCATGAAGCCTTATGCAGAACGTGATACCACCATTCAGGATATCATTCCTATGATTCAGGGCCTCGGCCCTAAATTCCCGGATGCCACGGTTATGGCCTTCCAGCCGCCTGCATTGCCTGGCGCTTCCAGCACCGGTTCGTTAAGCATGTACATTATGAACCTTGGCGGTGAAGATGTAAGCCTGATGAATGACCGTGCGCAGGAATTTTTGGCGAAAGCACGCCAGCGCCCGGAAATAGGCATGATTTACACCACACTGAACACTACCACGCCTATGTATAAATTCAACGTAGACCGTGATAAGGCACAGAGCCTGAACGTACCTGTTTCCAGCGTATTCAGCGCATTGCAGACCTTCCTCGGCGGCTACGAAATCAACGACCTGAACAACTTCGGCCGTACATGGAAAGTTGTTATGCAGGCTGATGACAAATACCGCTCCAACGTTGACGATATGCGTTATTTCTTTGTACGCAGCAACGATGGCACGATGGTTCCGCTGAACACTCTTGTAACTTATGACAATGAGAACAGCTCCGTTGTTATGACGCGCTTTAACGGCGCACGCGCTATTAAAATTGCAGGCGACCCTGCCGAAGGTTATTCCACCGGCCAGGCCATGACTGCTCTGGAAGAAGTTGCGGCAGAAACTTTGCCGGTAACTTACAGCTATGAATGGACCGACCAGAGCCGTGACCAGATTGAAGCAGGCAACCGC